>Ga0310695_10001564_pt1 | contig 53244 bp, 43 predicted proteins | sample RumenRJG_04DNA_FD_203882 | JGI IMG/M metagenome (GOLD analysis project Ga0310695, IMG submission 203882) | Bovine rumen microbial communities from Lethbridge, Alberta, Canada - RJG_04 (v2) (version 2) | ecosystem: Host-associated > Mammals > Digestive system > Stomach > Rumen | place: Canada... | reverse complement strand
GACTGCCTGCCGGAGTGTCCTGCCGGTGCGATCAAAATCGTCGAGCGCGAGGCCGCCGCATACGACGCCGAAGCGGTTGAAAAGTTGAAAGTTGAAAAGTTGAAAGGAGTTGAATCTGCCATGTCTAAACCAAAACTTACTGAATCACCATCTCCATCTGCCCAGCATGTGGCACTACCAGGAGGTTGCCCCGGCAAGGCGATGCGCCAGTTCAACCGTGTCGCTGCACCACTTCCGACACGGCAAGACAACTCTCAACTCACAACTCCAAACTCTCAACTATTCCAGTGGCCATGCCAGATTCGCCTGGTGCCGGTCAAGGCCCCGTTCTTTCAGGGAGCGAAACTGCTCATCGCCGCCGACTGCACGGCCTACGCATACGCGAACTTCCATCAGGAGTTCATGCGCGGCAAGGTGACGATTGTCGGATGCCCCAAGCTCGATCCCGTTGACTACTCGGAGAAGCTGACGGAGATCTTGCGCGAGAACGACGTCAAGTCCGTCACCATCGTGCGCATGGAGGTTCCCTGCTGCGGCGGACTTGAGATGGCCGCGAAGAAGGCATTGCAGGAATCCGGCAAGTTCATCCCCTGGCAGGTCGTCACCATCTCCCTCGACGGGAAGATAATCGATTCGTGAAGGAGACGCCATGAACGAACGCAAAGGAGAGGTTTTCTCGATAGCGGCGGAGAATGCGCCGGTCGACGGCTGCACGGTCTCGAAGGCCGTTGCCGAAGTCGCTCGGCGTGTTCGCTTCCCCACGGGTCGCGAACTCCCGCAAGGGGCGGTTACGGGCGTAGAATCTCCCATTTCGCCCTTTCAGCCGGAACGGACATCAGCCCCGAAACATACGACTACCATAAACTCTGGATAGTCATCGACGGCAAAGGCGTGATCGGCTACGAGAGCAATGAACACACCATCAAGGTGGGAGAGAACTTCGCGTTCGTGCAGCCTATGCTATGCTTTAGCTATGGTGCCTACGGGCTCAATTGAGGCATCACTCTTAGCCATCATCGAAAAGAGGTTGTGTTTTGTTCGCGCTTGCGCTCTTTTTCGGCACGCCTCATCTTAATGAGCATTGCTTCACTAATCGCCCTAGCCTGCGGATTGTTTGGGTCATTAATCGGATTTAGCGGATCGTTTTGCCAAGCCCAATTTCGTCGTCTTGCTTCTTCAGCCTTGATTTCAGCCGCCTCTGCCGCTTGCCGAGCGTCACGCGCATCCCTACGCGCCATTGCTGCCTCCCGACGAGCTTTAACTACTTCCTCGCGATTCTCTTCATTTGCGGCATCCACGCCTAGTCGCTGTTTGTATTCTTTATATTTTGCAACCTTCGCATCTATGATTGGCGCGTATGCCTCAGTGACTTGAATATCCATTGGTTGTCCTTGCTCAAGCATTATGGATAACTCTTTCGCGGCCTTCTCGCGCTTGTTCTTTTGACGTTCTTTCAGTTCTCTCCAATATCGCGCTGATGAAACCTTCCGCCACGATGCGCACACGGGCGAAAGAAGTTTTACGTCACATCCATATCGCAAGTATTCGTTGTAAATCTGACATATTTCGTTTCTACGCTTTTCAAGCAAACTTAGATAGCGTTCTTGCATTGCTTTCACTTCTTTGTCGAATGGATTCGTCGCCTTCGTCAGCAAACCAGAAATTTTCAGAGGCATGTTTTTGTCTCGCCAAGCAATTGATGCTGGCGTAATTTCTGAAAACAACGCCTCGCCTTTCACATGAGGCATAATTCGAGAGATATAATAACGAATCGGTCCACCAAGTGCGTAGACCTCTTTAGCATCATACATTTCTCCATCGATCATCACGTCTCTATCTTCATTTACAACATAATAAGAAGGAAGAAGGGGGTTGATTTCGTTAGTTCTATGGATACTGTCAGCCTGAACATATTTGTATGTCGGCAAGTAAGCAAAAGTACAGAATGAAACCGTGTACGACAACAGTAAAACAACTTTTCTCATGGTCACATCTCCTTGATGCCCTCGTTTCGTTTCACAGTCGGAGAACCGGGCCAGTCCTCGTTCCGTGTTTACGATGATCGCGGGGCGACCATTCTACCGCTCCGCTTGCGCAGCAATCGCTGACACGAATCGAGGGCATAAGAAAACCTCTCTTCGTGTCTCACGAGAGGCCGTTCGAATTGCCTTGATAGAAACACAAAGAGAGGTAAAACGCTTGCGCGTTTCCTCTGCCAAGTGCCGTCTATCTTGAAATTTTCGAACGTTTCTCGTGACGACTGCTTTGCAGCGCAAATTGTCTATCCTCCTTGCGGAGGTCGGCGGATTTCTCGGCTCTCGCTCCCGCTCGGCGTGTTCGCGCGGGCTCTTGCGACCGCTTCGCGGCTCGGCCTTCGGCCTCGGCCAACCTGACGACTTCGTCGCAGGCGCATCTCCCCATGGGTCGCGAACCCCCGCAAGGGGCGGTTACCCCCGCCTTATCGTTTTAACTGTCTATGGGCTTGTTCCTTTCATTTCAGTTTCCACGATTTGAGATTGGTTTGTCATAACGCAGGCGAAACAGGATTGAAGATCGTCAGGTTGGGATAAAGGGTCTTGAAGTCCGCCTCGTTGCGGGTGATGAGACCGCCTTTCTCCATGGCGTAGGCACCGATGAGAACGTCCGCAATTGGCCGTTTTGCAACCTCGCCAAGGTGTTTACGGTGCACATGTTCATACCATGCCTTGTGCGCTGCAAGAACTGCCTTCTTGTTTCCTGCGAAATCACACTCTATCCCCAAGCCGGAAAGAACCATGTCTTGCTTCGCGACATCTCCAAGAAACGACGGTGCCAGCTCTACATATGTTATAGGCGCTACGGCAAGGCCTTCGGCCCGCTTCATGTCGATGGCATCGGCGGACTTCGCCGAGAACATTCCGTCACCGCTAAGCACGTCGATAATCACGCATGTGTCAACAACCCACTTGCTCATTCTTCCCCCTCGCGGAGTTCTTTCATGATTTCGGCGGTGGTGGTGCGGCCATTGTAATTTCCACGGCAGTAGCCGATATAGTCACGCGCAGACTTAATTTGATGCGATCTCTTTGCAGAAGGACCATTGCCAACTTTGACGAGAATTACACGATAGATGCCGCTATCCGGCACGGAAAGCTGAAAATGTCCGCCGTCAACCGATACGTTTTCGTACCAGACACCGTCTGCAGAACCGACATCAGCTACGGTCTGCATCCAATCTTTCTTCTCCATCAGTCTCGGCATGCCTGTTCTCCTTCGGAGAGTATTATACCAAATTTCGTTCTTCTCTGGGCGGGATTGGTTTACGCCATCGCAGGTTGATGGCTAACAATGGGAAGATGGGCAAAGTTGAACTTTACGCCATTAGCCTCCTGTTCACGCTGCCATTCACGAACTCCCTCGAACAAGCGATGGATGTCATGACCGTATTGCTCGGAAATCTCGCGCCTGATGGCATAAACTTCCTCGAGCGGGTCTTGATACTTCGGATCGGTGTAATCTATCTTGGATATCGTCATAATCCAAACGCCTCCTTCTTTGCCAGAAACTCGTCCGGCGTAATGATGTAATGATTACAGGACACTCATACCCAGCTCTCTGTCTCTTTTTCACTTCTCCCATAGTTTGCTTCCCGTTTGAGGGCATAGTACCACCATGAAAAGATGATAGCATAATCGCATTTCCGGCCTCAGGAGTCAACTCTGGCGCGGCAATATCAAAATTGACTGAATGTTGGCGAACCAACATATTTCTACGACCGATAATGGTATAATACGCACCATCAACAGAGAAGAAAGGTTGAGTATTATGGAAATGAAGAAGATTGCGTTTTTCGACACCAAGCCGTATGACAAGGAGTCGTTCGACAAGCTGAACAACGGGCGGTACGATATCAAGTATTTTGAGACTCGTCTGACGTCGGCGGCATTGCCGCTCGCCGACGGATGCGACGCGGCATGCGCGTTCGTGAATGCCGAAATAGACCGTGCCGTGGTCGAAGGGCTTGTGAAGCGTGGCATCAAGGTTCTCGCCATGCGGTGCGCGGGCTACAACAACGTCGATTTCAAGGCGGCATACGAAGCCGGGCTTACGGTCGTGCGCGTTCCCGCCTATTCCCCCTACGCCGTCGCTGAACACGCCGCCGCACTCCTGATGACGCTGACGCGCCACATCCACCGCGCCGCCGTTCGCACAAAGGACTTCAACTTCTCTCTGGCGGGACTCACCGGCTTCGACCTTCACGGCAAGACGGCAGGCGTAGTCGGCACGGGCAAGATCGGACGCATCTTCGCCGACATCTGCAAGGGGTTCGGAATGCGAGTCCTCGCCTACGACGCATTCCCGAATCCGGCGACGGGGCTTGAATATGTCACGCTCGACAGGCTTCTCGCCGAGTCGAATATCGTCTCGCTGCATTGTCCGCTTCTCCCCGAAACGAAGCACCTCATCAACGCCGACACGCTCGCCAAGGCAAAGCGCGGCTTCACGCTCATCAACACCTCGCGCGGCGGGCTTGTCGATTCGGAGGCGCTGCTCTCGGCATTGCGCGACGGCACGGTCGGCGCAGCCGGGCTGGACGTGTACGAAGAGGAAAGCGAATGGTTCTACGAGGATCGTTCGGACGTTACGCGGCAGAACAAGACGCTGTCGCTTCTCGTGTCGCTCCCCAACGTGATCGTCACCTCGCATCAGGCGTTCCTGACACACGAGGCGCTTGCCAACATCGCCGAGACGACGCTCAAGAACCTTGACGACTACTTCGCCGGCGCACCGCTTGAAAACGAAATCTGCTACCGCTGCCTCGGCACGGGCGGAGCGGCCAAGCCGAACTGTCCGCGCCGCGCCAACGGCCGCTGCCACTGATTAGATAACGATAGTCACCCGTGTCACATTTAGACTGACAGGACGATCTACTTTTTACACCTGACATCGGATACGTCTCTGAGGCGTCATTCGTACAGACGAAATGATATACTATTGGAGCCATGCGCGCTGGCGCACCGATTCTAAAACCCAAAGGAGATGTAGTCATGCCCACGAAGAAGACAGGTAAGAAAATCAAGAACGTCCTGATCATTTCGGCGTCGTTCCGTCCGAACTCCAACTCCCACGCGCTCTGCCAAGAGGTCGCTAAGGGCGTGAAGGCAGCCTTCGATCTCGGCAGGAGAATATAAAGGGAAAGGAAAAACCAGAATGACAGACAACAAGCCGTTCGCGATGTTCTTCAACGCGGGCCCGAGCTCTCGGCAAGCGCCTCGTCGAAAAGGCCATAACTCACATCTGACGATCTCGCAAAGGAGAATCCCATGTCCAGGATTTTGATTGTTTCGCTATTCGCAGCCGCCTTACTCGCCGCCGGGTGTAAATCCGACAGGGCGAACCGACAGCATGAGGGCTGTCACACCGTCGGTTCGCATCGCGTCGGGCGCAACAACGGAAGCGTCCACCACCACTACGCCAAGCCCGCCGAACCGGACGCCGTCAGAACGACACGGTGACACCGACGCCGCCGTAGAAGTTCCACGAGTCGGCATATTTGTCGCCGTGGCCCCACGCGCCGTTGTAGGCACGCGCGCCATCGCGGAGCTTCGAGTCGAACCAGTAGTCGCTGTAGGCGATGTAGGCCGTGAGCGCGACGTGGTCGCAGACCGCCCACTCGAACTCGCCCTTGATCGTCGTGTCCATAAGTCCGCCGTGGTCGTCGGCAAGCTCATAGCCACGCGTCCTGTGCTTGTCGCCGAGGCCCTGTCCGATTGACGGCCTGAAGGTGAGCGTCGGGTCTTCATCGTCGCCGACGAGCGCGAAGGTGTGTCCGATCTCGAGGTTCACATACGTTCCGTCGTCCGCCATCAGGTCGCGCTCGATTCCGAGCATCGGCTCGAGCCAGAGGTCGCCGAGCGAGAGCTCGAGGTTGACATACTGCGTATCTCCCATGTCGCTGTGGTGGCGGCGGAGGTACTCGTAGATGTAGTTGACGTCGACCGAAAGCGCGCCGAGCGTCTCGCCGAGGTCGAACTCGTGTGCAAGCCCGACGATAGCGTCGAGGGTCGTCCACTTGCCCGCGCGATTGCCGTAGTCGCCACGCTTGCCGTTGCCCTTGGTGAGGTCGAAGATCGACTCGACTCCGGCATACGCCCAGTCGAAGAACGTGAGCTGCGCGCTCGGCGTGAGGATCGGATCCTTGCCGTCGATCACGCCGTATGTCATGTACTTCGAGTCGAGCTGGAGGCCGAACTCGGCGGAGACTATCGGCGTCTCCTCGACCTCCCCCTTCTCTGCTTCGGCGACCTCGTCAGCGGCAGTCACAAGCGAGACGCAACCGCAGACGGCGGCAGCGCATGCTATATTCTTGATGTTCATCTTGTTGCTCCTTTCTTTGTTAGTTGTGTCTAATTTATGTTTTACAAAACTAATTATATTAGGTATGGCTAATTTTTAATCTATTGGAAGACCACAGTCAGTGACAGTCTTATAGCCTAGTTATGTTTTAACACAGAGGCACGGAGTCACAGAGACACCGAGCTATGTGGCCAATAATCACTTCTCTGCACTTTCGTCGTGTTCGCAGCAGCAACATTTGCCGCCGCAGGCCTTGCGCGAACCACCGCATTCGCAAGGCGCGCCCTTTTTAACAACCCGCCAGGCGGCGAGCGCGGCAAGAGTCAAGACAACAGATACAACTATAATTGATTCATAGTTCATTTCACGTTCCCCTTCCTAACGATCATCCAGAGGCAGAAGAGGTCGGCAAGAATCGCGACAGCCGTCCAGATTCCGAAGCCACCGCCCGCGAACAGCACGCCAAGCCTGTACACGCTGAGCGCGAGGACATACCCGACGAAGAGCTGGAAGCCGATCGCGAACCAGCCCCACTTCTGCGAACCCATCTCGCGGAACGTGACCGCGATCGCGACCATGCAGGGCGGGACAAACAGGTTGAACATCATGAACGAGAGCGCGGCGAGCTTCGGGAAGTCGCCCAGAGCCGCGAAGAAATTCTGGATGTGCGCACCGCTGGAGACGCCATCCATTCCGACGGTGACGAGCTTCAGCGTCGCAGTCGCCTGCTCCTTCGCGATCTCGGCGGAGACGGACGCTGCCGCGCCCTGCCACGAGCCGAAGCCGAGCGGCTCGAATATCCATGCGATCCAGCTGCCGAGATCGTGCAGAATCGACTTCTCGATCTCCTCGTCGGCGAGCAGGTTCAGCGACCAGTCGAAGTGCATGATGAACCAGAGGAACACGCACGCGGGGAATATCACGAGGCCCGCCTTGAGGATGTAGCCCTTGAGACGGTTCCACGTGTGGTGCCACACACCCGATACCGTCGGCATGTGGTACGCGGGGAGCTCGAGGACAAACGACGACGCCTCGCCCGCGAAGAACCTCGTCTTCTTGAGCGCGATGCCGCCGAGGATGATGATCGCGATGCCGACCACGTCCATCATCGCGGCGACATACCACTGCTCGCGGAAGAAGAGTGCCGCGAACATCGCGATGATGACCGTCTTCGCTCCGCACGGGACGAACGTCGCGAGGATGACGGTCATGCGCCGCGCCCTCTCGTTCTCGATGGCCCGCGCCGCCATCACGGCCGGCACACCGCAGCCCTTGCCGACGAGCATCGGGATGAACGACTTGCCGGAGAGCCCGAAGCGGCGCAGGAGACGGTCCATGATGAACGCGACACGCGCCATGTAGCCGCAGTCCTCGAGGAACGCGAGGAAGAGGAACACGATGAAGATCACCGGGACGAATCCGAGAACCGTGGCAACGCCTCCCCACGCGCCGTCTACGACGAGGCTCTTCACCGTGTCGTTCACGCCTGCCTTTTCGAGTGCACCCGTTATGAGCGCACCGAGACCGGGGACCCATACTCCGAACTGCCCAGGATCGGGCTCCTCGAACTCCTTCGCGGCATTGTATGCGGCCTCGTCTATATCCCATTCCTCGGCGATCTCGCCCGTTTCCTCGTCTTCGATGGACGCCTTCTTCTCGCCTGCCTCCCACGCGGCGACAGTCGCCTCGGCCTTTGCGAATTCCCCTTGCGCCGTCTCCCAATCCTTGCCGTCTACCTCGTGCGTCGTGAAGGGAATATGCCAGCCATCGCCAAGGAATCCGTCGTTCGCCCAGTCGGTAAGCACTGTTCCCGGACCCTTCTCGGCGACGGCGAGGAACCACATGGCGCAGAGCGACAGGATGAAAATCGGAAGCGCGAGGATGCGGTGCGTGACGATCTTGTCGATCTTGTCCGACATGGTCGCCTTGTCCTTGCGTTTTTCGTTCAGCGCGAGCGACTTGTCCATAAGGCGCTTGATGAAGTCGTAGCGCTGGCTCGTGATGATGGACTCAGCGTCGTCGCCAATCTCCTTCTCGCAGTCGCGGATATGCTCCTCGATGTGCTTCATCTCGCCGACGCCGATTTCGAGCTTGTTGATGATCTCGCGATCGCGCTCGAAGATCTTGATCGCATACCAGCGAATCGACCGGAGCGGAACCTTGCCCTGAATGGATTCCTCGATGTGGGCAATCGCATGTTCGACAGAACCGGAAAAGACGTGCGGCACGTCGGGAAGCTTGCCGGGGCCCTTCTCGACGACTGCCTTCTTCGCCATCTCGACGACCTTCTCCGCGGCCTCGAGTCCGCCCTCGTTCTTGAGCGCCGAGATTCCGACGACTTCGCAGCGAAGCGCGCGAGCAATCTTCTCGAAGTCGATCTTGTCGCCGTTTTTCCTGACGACGTCCATCATGTTGACGGCCATCACCATCGGAAGGCCGAGTTCCGCGAGCTGCGTCGAGAGGTACAGGTTGCGCTCAATGTTCGTGCCGTCCACGATGTTGAGTATCGCATCCGGCCCCTCTTCGACGAGAAACCTGCGCGAGACCTTCTCCTCGATAGAGTAGGGAGAGAGGGAGTAGATGCCCGGGAGATCCTGTATGACCACCTCCTTGTGCCCGGCGAGTATGCCGTCCTTCTTCTCGACCGTGACGCCCGGCCAGTTGCCGACATACTGCTCCGACCCAGTAAGCGCATTGAAGAGAGTAGTCTTGCCGCTGTTCGGGTTGCCCGCGAGGGCGATCTTGACGTTCTTAGACATTGCTCACCTCCACATCCTTCGCAGTTGCGTCGTTGACGGCGATGCGGCTTTCATGGACGGCGAGTATCATGTTGCCGTAGGATTCGCCCACAACACGCACAATCGTGCCCGCCACGAACCCGAGTGCGCCGAGGTGCCGCTTCACGGCCTCCTCGCCCGACACGCGGACTATCCGCGCCCGATCCCCTTCCTTCATTTCCGCCAAAGTCATTTCTACAATCTCCTTATTTCAACGGCACTTTGCCGCTCCTAATCTTGTTAGACGTCGCAAAGTTTACCAAAACTAACTCACCCCTGTCAATAGGGGTCAGGGAAAAATTATTATCTGTGAGACAGCGGCCGAATGCTCCTCCTCGCGGACCCTCGGCGAATACGCCGTATCCGCTCGCTCGGACATTCGCTCCGCCGTCTCACTGCCGCCGCCGAGCCGAGCCGATGGTCGCGGGTGAGATAGGCGGAAGGTCGCAGGCGTAAGAGCGACTTGCGTACGCAGCCAGTGATAGACGCCGAGGCACGGCAGGCTAAACTCGGCTCATTGTCTGATGTGCGAAAGCCGTCGCGAGCCTGGAGCCGAACGAGAGCCCCGCGGTAACCGCCGCTTGTCGGTGGTTCGTGCGGCGCACGAACCAACCCGAAGCGAAAGCGAGGGCGAGCCATCGGGCGGCGCGGCGGCTTATGAAGAGGAACATTCGGCCGCCGCCGAACAAACTACATCTATGCTAAATGCCGACGATGCCGCCGCCGAGGGCCTTGTAGAGCGCGATCAGGTTGACGGTGATCTGGCCGCGCGAAATCACGAGCGACTCCTCGAGAGAGAGGAGCGAGCGCTGCGCGTCGATGACCGCAGTAAAGTCCCTAAGGCCGTTCTTGTAAAGGTCATTCGAAATCGCGACTGCGTCCTGCGCCGCTTTCACCGCGCCCTGCAGCGCCTGGTAGCGGTGGTACTGCTGCGTATACTCGGCGTAGGCGTTGCGCACTTCGCGGTACGCCTCCTGGATCGACGACTCGTATGCGAGGAACGCCTCGTCCATACGCGCCTCCTCGGCTTTCACGTTCGCGTAGATGCTGCCGCCCTGGAAAATCGGCCAGCTTATCGCAGGGCCGATGGAACCATAGAAGTCACCCTTCCCAAGGAACTTGTGAACCTTGACCGACTCCACGCCGAGATAGCCGTTGATGTAGAGCTTCGGGAACCAAAGCGACTTCGCGACGCCGACCTTCGCCGTCTGCGCAGCGAGCTTGCGCTCTGCGGCACGCACGTCGGGACGCGCACGGATCATGTCGAGCGGGATCTCCGCGATCTTCTCGGGCGCGAGAAGCCAGTCGCGGTCGGGGCAGACCTTAAGTTCGTCGTGGCGGGCTCCCGGAATGTCGCCCGTGAGGACGGCAATCGCGTTGAGCAGCCGCTCCTCCTCCGCGAGAAGCGGCGGAATCGTCGCAAGCGTCTGGTCGACGACGTACTTCGACTGGTTGACGGCGAGCTCGTCACCGATACCGGAGTCGAAGCGCGACTTCAAGATGTCGTACGTCTCCGTCTGGAGGACGAGGTTCGTGCGCGCGACCGCGATGCGCTGCTGGGTCGTGCGGAGCTGTATGTATTCGCGCCCCACCTCGGCAGTAAGCGTGACCCAGGCGTCCTCGAGACTCCAGTAAGATGCCGCCATCTCCGACCACGCGGCCTCGGTGGCACGACGGCTGCCGCCGAAGATGTCGATTTCCCACGACGCGTCGAATCCGGCGCGGAAGAGGTCCGAGTAGTTGCGCTTCGAGCCGCTCGCAAGCCACGACGAGTACTGCGACGACGTGTAGCGCTCGTGGTGCCCCATCGTGCCGCTCGCGCCGAACGTCGCCTTGGGCATGAATGCGGCGTATGAGCCGAAGAGCATCCAGGCCGACGCCTGCAGTCGCTGCTGCGCCATGCGGTAGGTCAAGTTGCTCGAAACGGCGCTCGCGACCAGGTTCGTGAGGACGTCGTCGTCAAAGCGGCACCACCAGCATGAAATGTCGTTCGTAGTGACGAGCGTACGAATGTCGTCCTCGCCCTCCGCCGGCTTCCACTCGCCGACTTCGGTGCGGTTCGTCGTGGGATACCCGGCATCAGGCATCGCGTATGCAGGAAGCCCGGCCATGTCGGGGCTTTTGTAGTCTGGCCCCACGGAAGGCAGCATATAGCAGCCGGCGGCGGCAATAGCGACAAGCGGAATCAGTTTTTTCATGCATCACTCCTTGCTTTTAGCTGACGGCGGCGGAGCGCCGTCGTGGAAAGATAGGCGAAGAGGCGCTTTATGCGCTCGCGCCACGTCTGGAAGAGCGCGTAGAGCCCGGGCACCAGGAGGATTCCGAACGAGACGGACGCGAACATGCCCCAGAACTCGGTCGTGCCGAGGTGGTTGCGGCTCGCGGCACCCGCGCCCGTAGCGATCATCATCGGAAGAGTGCCGAGGAGCGTCGTCAAGGCCGTCATGAGAAGCGCCCTGAGTCGCTCGCCAGCAGCGGCACCAGCGGCGTCCGCAATCGAATAGCCCTCGTTCTCGCGCTTGTCCTTCGCAAACTCGACGATCAAGATCGCGTTCTTCGAGGCGAGGCCCACGAGGAGGACGAGTCCGAGCTGCGCGTATATCGACAGCGGATACGGCGAGCCGGTCATCCAGATGCCGAACCACTTGAGTCCGCACAGCGCGCCGAACACGGCGACGAAGATCGAGAGCATCACGGGGAGCGGAATCGTCCACGACTCGTACTGCGCGACGAGGAAGAGGTAGCCGAACAGGATCGCGAGCGCGATGAGCGGCGCCGCGCCGCCCTCGTTGCGCGCCTCCTGGAACGACAGGGCCGCCCAGTCGTAGCCGTAGTCGTCCGGGAGGATGTCCTTGAACACCTTCCTCAGGTCGTTCATGACCTTGCCTGACGCGACGCCGGGCATGGGCATTACGGTTATGCCGCACGAGACGTACTTGTCGCGCGTGTAGACGGTGCGCGGGCCGAGCTCACGCGTGATGTCGCCGAGCGAGCCGATCTGCACCATCGCGCCGTTCTCGCCGCGCACGTAGAGACGCCCGACTGCCTCGGGCGTGGCGCGTCCGTCCCAGTCGGCCTGCACCGTCACGCGGTTCACCTGCGTACCGAGGTTGACGTCGTTGACGTAGCGCGAGCCGAGGTAGTTCTGCAGAGTCGCGTAGACGGTCGAGACCGGCACCTTGTACATCTCGGCCTTCACGCGGTCGAGGTTGAACCTGAGGTGCGGCGTGACGGCGTTGTAGCCCGAGTAGGCGACCATGATGTCCGGATGCTTCGTCTTGTCGTTGAGCTCGGCAAGCACGCGGTTCTTCACGCCGTCCATGCGGATCGGGTCCGCCGTGCCCTTGTCCTGGAGGTCTACGCTGATGCCGTTCGTCATGCCGAGGCCCGGGATCGCCGGCGGCATGAATACCTTCCAGTTCGGCTCCGGAACCTGCGCAAGGACCGCCTGCAGGCTGCGCGTGAGCGCCGCGGCGCTCTGGTCGGGCCGCCTGCGCTCCGACCAGTCCTTCAGGTCGATGATGACCATCGCCTGGTTCTCGCCGCGTCCGCCGACCATCGAGAAGCCGGTGATCGTGAGGACGCTTCTCACCTCGGGGACCTTGAGGAGCAGGTCGACGGCGCGGAGCGACACGTCTCGCGTGCGGTCGCGAGTCGAACCCTCGGGCATCTCCATCGCGGCGAATATGACGCACTGGTCCTCCTCGGGGAGGAACGCCGTCTGCGTCGAGCGGAACATCTGGACCGTCAGCAGGATAGTAAGTATGAGGAGCGCGAGCGCGAGGAAGATGCGCGACGCGAGCCACTTCGCGAGCTTCACGAAGAGCCCCTTGAACGAATTGACCGCCCAGTTGAACCACGCGAGCGGACCGTGCTTGTAGGGCCTCGCCTCGTGCAGGATGAGCGAGCAGAGCGCCGGAGCGAGCGTGAGCGCGCACACTGTCGAGAAGCAGACCGCGGCGGAGAGCGTCACCGAGAACTGCTGGTAGATGCGTCCCGTGATGCCGCTCATAAAGCCGACGGGGACGAAGATGCCGAGAAGGACGAGCGTCGTCGCGATGACGGCGGACGTCACGTCGCTCATCGCCTGGATCGCCGCCTCCTTCGAGTTGAGGCCGCGCGTCTCGATGAGGAACTGGACGCGCTCCACCACGACGATGCAGTCGTCGACTACGACGCCGATCGCAAGGACGAGTCCGAACAACGTGAGGATGTTTATCGAGTAGCCGAGGAAGGCCATCAGGATGAACGTCGAGGAGAGCGACACTGGAATCGTGAGGCACGGGATCAGCGTCGCGCGCCAGTCCTGGAGGAAGAGATAGCAGACGAGGACGACGAGCCCGAACGTGATGAGGAGCGTGAAGACGATTTCGTCGATGCAGGTGCTCACGTAGTCCGTCGCGTCGTAGGGTATAACCCATTCGAGATCGTCCGGGAACGACTCGGCGAGCTGCGCCATCGCCTTGCGGATCGCCTTCATCGTCGCGATCGCGTTCGCGCCCGGCTTCTGCTGGAGCGCGATGGAGACGGCGTTGCCGCCGTTGAGCTGCCCGGTGAACATGTAGTTCTGCTCGCCGATCTCGGTGCGCGCGATGTCCTTGAGCCTCACGACGCCGCCGTTCGCGTCGCGGCGGACGACGATCTCGTCGAACTCCTTGGCGGACATGAGACGGCCCTTTGCGAGGAGCGACATCGTCCAAGCGGCGTGGTCGCCAGTCGGCGCCGCGCCGACCGAGCCGAGCGAGGCCTGGATGTTCTGCTTCGAGACCGCCGCCATCACCTCCTCGGTGTTCATTCCCTGCGCGGCCATGCGCGCGGGGTCGAGCCAGACGCGCATCGAGAGCTTCGGACCGTACACCGTCGCGTCGCCCACGCCCGGGACTCGCAGGAGCACCGGCTGGATGTTCGCGTAGATGTAGTCGGATATCTGCAGGCGAGAGAGGGTTCCGTTGGGGGACCTGACCGCGATGAAGCCGAGCATGTCCGAGTTCTGCGCGCGCACGCGCTTGCCGAGCTGCTTCACCTCCGACGGAAGCTTCGCCTCCGCTTGGGCGACGCGGTTCTCGACCTTGACCTGGTCCATGTCTCGGTCTGACTCGACCTCGAACGACACGTTGAGCGAATAGCTGCCGTCGTCGCCGCACTGCCCCGTCATGTAGAGCATGTCGTCCACGCCGTTCACCTCGTCCTCGAGCGGCATCGCGACGGTGTTCAGCACCTCCTTCGCGTTCGCGCCCGGATAGGTGTAGCTAACCGATATGGACGGAGGCGTCACGCGCGGATACTGCGTGACGGGCAGGTTGAAGATCGCCATCGTGCCGGCCATGGACAGCACGATCGCAATGACCATCGCGAAGCGCGGACGCTCCACGAACGTCCGCGAGAACGTCTTGATCTGGTCTATTGCTGGTCTAAGGGGAAGCTTCATCTGTTCCTCACTCCTCGATCGGGGACTTGTGGTTGGCGTTGATGTCGTCGTTCGAGGTCGGCTCGGCGAGAGCGACCTTCACCCCGGGACCGAGCTTGGAGATGCCGGAGATGACGACGCGCTCGCCCTCCTTCACGCCCTTCACGAGCGGTGTCCATCCGCCGAAGGGCTCCTTCGTCTCCACCGGACGCTGTTCGACCGTCATGTCGTCCTTCAGGATCCACACTCCCTGGTTCCCGCCGGGAAGGTCGACGATCGCCTGCTGCGGGACGGACGGGTAGCTCGGCGGCTCCTGGTAGTCAGTGAGGAGCGTCACATAGCTGTTCGGAATGAGCAGGCGCTCGGGGTTGGGGAACCTGAGTCGCATCATGATCGACGCCGTTTCGCGCGACATCTGGTTGTCGTCGAAGTCCCACGTGCCCTCGCGGTCGTACTCGCTGCCGTCGGGGAGAATGAGTCGCATGCGGAACGCATGGTCAGTGCCCTCGCGCTGCGCCTGGCGCCACGCGATGTAGGCGCGGTCGGTGAGCGGGAACGAGACGCGGATCGGGTCGATCTGCACGATCTTCGCGAGCGCGCCCTTCGACGGCGCGACATAGTCGCCGACGTGGGCGGACGACTTGCCGATCTGCCCGGAGATCGGAGCGAACACCGTGGTCTTCTTGAGGTCGTACTCCGCGACGACGAGGTTTGCCTTGGCCTGAAGGACCGCGGCCTTCGCCTTCTCCGCCGCGGCCTCGGCGTTGTCGCGCTCGAGCTGCGTGATGCCGCGCTCGTCCGCCTTCTCCATACGCTCGAAGTAGCGCTCGGCCCTCCTCGCCTCGGCCTCGGCAGCCGCGAGGTCGGCCTTGCGCTGGTTCGCGACGGCCTGGTAGCGCTCGTCGTCGATCACGTAGAGGACCTGCCCCTCCTTTACGACGTCGCCTTCCTTGAACTTGATCTCGCGGACATAGCCGTCGATCTGCGGAAGGAGATCGACCTCCTGCACCGCCTCCGCGTGCGCGACGAACCTCTCGGGGAGATTGTATACGCGCAGCTCGGCGTTCGTGACGGCGACGGTCTGCTGCATCGCCGCCATCGCAGCGAGCTTCGCGGCCTGCGCGGCAGCCGCGCCACCGTCGCCCTTCGGCCACATGTCCTTCCCTATCCAGCCGCCCGCGACGCATACCGCCGCAAGGACTATAGTCCCTATTATGCTACCGACCGTTGATTCCTTTTCAGCCATTGCTTGACTCCTTTGTACGTATGCGGTTCCAGATTGCCTCGTATGCGTGCCTCAGCGTCTGCTCGAGGTCGAGCGTGAGGAAATGGTCTATTCGGGCCTGCACAAGCCCGTCCCAGATTGCAATCGCGACGACCGCGACTTCATGGGCGTTGATCGTCGCTCGCGCCCTGCCCGCCTTGATGTCTGCGACTACGGCGTTTCTGAACGCGGCCATAGGCCCGGAATCGGCGTCCGCGAGAAGGCCTTCGCGCACCTTCGCCATCGAGTCGTCCGACCACTTGATCTGGCACTTCATCAAACGGAAGAACGCCGCGCCCTTCGGGTCTTCCGACATCTGGACGGCGTTTCTCACCATCATGTCGGCGACTTTCGGGAACGTGAGCTCGCCATGTGGCATAAGCTCCTCGAGCTGGCGACGGAACTTGGCAAGCGCCTCCTCGACGAGTTCGACAAGCAGCCGCTCCTTCGACTCAAAATGCCAGTACACCGCGCCCTTCGTCATCTTGAGCCGCGCGGCAATGTCGTTGAAGGTGGTGCGCTCGTAGCCCTTCCTCACGAAAAGCGACAACGCGCTCGCAAGAATCCTCCTGCGCGTCTTCTCAGCGTCCTCTTTCCTTCTCCTTGCCATGATGGACGCATATTATACATACCTTCGGGTATGTATGTCAAGTGGGTGGATGCACTTTCTTTATCCAGCGCACGAGGGAATCAGCTATGATCGTTTGCGTAATCCGCAAAGGTGGTCGGGGCGAGAGGATTTGAACCTCCGACATTCTGCTCCCAAAGCAGACGCACTACCAGGCTGTGCAACGCCCCGTGTCAAAAAGACGGGAGATATTATACCAAAAAATCAGTGCAGGCGGATGATGCGCTGGTTGGCACTGCCGCGGAACTGGAGCGAGATGTCCTTCTGGGCCTCGATAAAAGGCCCATCGACAAGCACGTCTATGAGCGACAGAAACTCGTCCGTAACCTCCGTGCGCCAATGCGACGGCGATTTTAGCTCGGTTTCGAGGATGCACCCGGTGTAGACCCAGATCGTCTTAGAGAGCCCGAACCTGTCGCGCACGCGGCGGAGGAAAGGAACGAGCGCGCGCTGGTTCTCCGGCTCCATCGGCTCGCCGCCGAGAAGCGTGAGGCCATCGATGAATTCGGGTTCCAGCGCGGCGAGAAGCTCGCTTTCGGTCTTCTCTGTGAACGGCTGCCCGTAGGAAAAGTCCCACGCCTCCTCGTTGAAGCAGCCCTTGCAGCAGTGCGTGCATCCGGAAACGAAGAGGGAGACTCTCACTCCCTCTCCGTTTGCGATGTCGCAGGTCCTTATCGAAGCGTAGTTCACGAGACGTGCAGCACGCGCTCCTTGATCTCCTGCGTACGGCCCTGGTTCCAGAACTGGGAGCCGATGTAGCCGCAGGTGCGACGCGCGACATTGAGCTTGGACTCGTCGGTGTTGCCGCACTTCGGGCACTTCCACACGAGCTTGCCGCTCTCGTCCTTGACGATTTCGATCTCGCCGTCGAAGCCGCACACCTGGCAGTAGTCGCTCTTGGTGTTGAGCTCGGCGTACATGATGTTCTCGTAGATGAACTTCATGATCGAGAGAACCGCCTTCAGGTTGTGCTGCATGTTCGGCACCTCGACGTAGGAGATCGCGCCTCCGGGCGAGAGCTTCTGGAACTTCGCCTCGAGCGCGAGCTTGTCGAACGCCTCGATCTTCTCGGTCACGTGCACGTGGTAGGAGTTCGTGATGTAGTTCTTGTCGGTGACGCCCTTCACGACGCCAAAGCGCTTCTGCAGGCACTTCGCGAACTTGTAGGTCGTAGACTCGAGCGGTGTGCCGTAGAGAGAGTAGTCGATGTCCTCAGCCTTCTTCCACTTCGCGGTGTACTCGTTGAGCTTCTCCATCACCTCGAGGCCGAACTTCTCGCCTTCCGGCTCGGTGAGCTTCTTGCCGATCATCGCGAAGACGCACTCCCAGAGCCCGGCGTACCCGAGCGAGATCGTCGAGTAACCGCCGTAGAGGAGCTTGTCGATCTTCTCGCCCTTGTCGAGACGCGCGAGGGCACCGTACTGCCAGAGGATCGGCGCCGCGTCGGAGGGCGTTCCTTTCAGGCGCTCGTGGCGGCAGCGGAGGGCACGGTGGCAGAGCTCGCAGCGCTCCTCGAAGAGATCCCAGAACTTCTTCATGTCGCCATGCGCGGAAAGCGCGATGTCGACGAGGTTGATCGTGACGACGCCCTGGTTGAATCGGCCGTAGTACTTTGGCTTGCCGGGCTCGTAGTTCTTCGCGCGCGCCACGTTGCCGTAGCCGTCGCCCGAGCGGTCGGGCGTGAGGAACGAGCGGCAGCCCATGCAGGTGTACGTGTCGCCGTGCCCGACGGTCTCGCCCTTGGAGAGCTTGTACTCGCGCATCTTCTTCTCGCTGATGTAGTCGGGAACCATGCGCTTCGCCGTGCACTTCGCCGCAAGCTCGGTCAGGTACCAGTAGGGCGACTTCTCGGTGACGTTCTGCTCCTCGAGGACGTAGATGAGCTTCGGGAACGCAGGCGTGATGTAGACGCCCTGCTCGTTCTTGACGCCCTTGATGCGCTCGTTCAGCACCTCCTCGATGATCATCGCGAGGTCGGCGCGCTCGCGCTCGTTCCTCGCCTCGCCGAGGTACATGTAGACGGTGACGAAGGGAGCCTGGCCGTTCGTAGTCATGAGCGTGACGACCTGGTACTGGATCGTCTGCACGCCCTTCTGAATCTCCTTGCGGACGCGCATCTCGACAATCTTCTCGAAGTCGGCCTTGGTCATCTTGACGTTGGCGATCTTGCATTCGGACTTCAGCTCTTCCTGTATCGCCTTGCGCGAGATGTCGACGAACGGCGCGAGGTGCGTCAGCGAAATGGACTGGCCACCGTACTGGTTCGAAGCGACCTGCGCGATGATCTGCGTCGCGATGTTGCAGGCGGTGGAAAAGCTCTTCGGCTTCTCGATCATCGTCTCGGAGATCACCGTGCCGTTCTGCAGCATGTCCTCGAGGTTCACGAGGTCGCAGTTGTGCATGTGCTGCGCGTAGTAGTCCATATCGTGGAAGTGGATGATGCCGTCCTTGTGCGCCTGCACGACGTCGGCCGGGAGGAGAAGGCGCGCCGAGACGTCCTTCGAGACCTCGCCCGCCATATAGTCGCGCTGCACGGCGTTGATCGTCGGGTTCTTGTTGGAGTTCTCCTGCTTCACGTCCTCGTTGTTGCACTCGATCAGCGACAGCACCTGGTCGTCGGTCGTGTTGGACTTGCGCTTGAGCTCCTGCTTGTAGCGATAGACGATGTAGCGCTTGGCGATCTCCCTCGCGCCAAACTCCATCAACTTCGTCTCGACGATGTCCTGAATCTCCTCGACGTGCATCGCGCGATCGCGAGCCGCGCACACGCCCGCGACCTCCTCTGCGATGAGCTTGATGCGACCTTCCGAAAGCGCATCCTTGTAGTCGACCGCCTGCGATGCCTTGCGAATCGCGTTCTCGATCTTCGTGATGTCGAACGGAACTTCCTGTCCGCTGCGCTTGGTGATCTTCATCTCTTTCATCTTCATCGCTTGATCGCCTCTCCTTGTTTTGGACGTTGTTTATAAATGGGTTTTACCTACTCTTGGTAGTTCAGAGAGATATGATACACTAAATATTGTGCAAGCGCAAGGGTGAATTTATCAAAACTTATCAACAGATTGTGTACATCCGTAACCCCCAGATACAATTTATGGTATCTATGAGATCAAAAGCGCGGTATCTTGGATAGCGATTCCACCCTGCCCTCGGGCTCGAATCGCATACGCCAAATATGCCCGTGGAGGTCGCGTAGCTCGCGGAGGCGCCGCTCGTCGCGCCTATGGCACGAACATTCGAGCAGAAGCGCCGCGTAGGAAATCTCCTTCGCCCAGTCGCTGCGGTCAAGCCAGCGCTCAAGCGCGATCCTTACGCCGCGCGCGACTGCCGAGACATCGTCGAGCACAAACTGCGTTAGCCCCGGATGGCGCGAGTAGCCGACATCGCCCGCGAGTATATTGAAATACTCGGAGGAGTCTGGCTTCACGGCGCCGCCGCGAAGGTAGAGCGTGCCGAGTTTCTGGAGAAGCCCGCCGACGGGGAGATCCATCACCGAACAGAGATCTTTCTCCAAGTCCATTTTCGCCGCAACGCGACCGGCCGTCATCATGTTTCCCGCCAGGATGATCGCGGGAAGCGATACGCAAAGGGGATGCCATGCATAACCATCGGAAAAATCTGTCACGACGAAGCGCGTCGCCTTGCTCTTGAAGCCCGTAGCCTCGGCGCGTTCCATCGCCTCGCGCATCTCTTCGATACGCCCACAGAGCGAGCGCGCGGCAAATGTCGGCGCGACTACCGTCTTCGCGTCCGCCTCCATCTCGCGGCGAAAGTCTTCGCCCACGACCTTGAAGCCGATTCCCTGCATGCGGCAGTAGGCCTCGATCTTCGTCGTCTCAAGAGGCGTTTCCCGTTCCTTCGCCGTGTCGTAAAGCAAGAACTCGGTGTAGCCGAAGCGCGCGAGCACGTCAACGAGTTCCTGCATCGTCCGCCGGTTAGGGCACCGGTCGGTCACGTCCAGGAGGTAGACCCTCGAATCAAATCCATACGCGCTTCTCATACGGGAGACAGGCGAGCGTAGACGCAAGGCGTCAGTGGACGAAAAGTATCTCGCGGTATTTCGGGAGAGGCCAGCGCGAGTCATCGACAAGCCCCTCGAGCTTGTCTACCGTGCGGCGAAGGTCGTCCATCGCCTTGAGCTGCGCCTCGCTGCGCCCGCGCGCAAGCGCCTTCTCGAGATGGTCGCACTTGACGTGCAAGTCGTCGAGACCCGCACCAAGCTTCGAGGAAAGCGCCGTAAGCCCGCGCACGCCGTACTTTAGCCCGTCGGCCTTGGCCTGGCCGAGCGCCGTTGCAAGCCGCGAGAACTCGTCCGCGACGACGGGGCGAACCATCGAACGCGCAAGCTCAAGCGCGACGGAGGCCTCTATGCGAACGCGGCGCAGATAGTCCTCGTGTCCTATTTCCCACCGAGAGAGCATTTCTGTCTTGGAAAGAACGCCATACTTCTCGAAGAGCGCGATGTTCGCCGGATCCTTGAGGGGCGCGAGCGCGGCAGGTGTGTCGCGGAGGTTGGGAAGCCCCCTTTTCGCCGCCTCCTTCGGCCAGTTTGAGGAATATCCGTCGCCCGAAAACACGACACGCCTGTGCGCCTTGACGAGACGCTGCAGGAGCTTCTGGAGGTTTTCGTTGAAGTCGCCCTTCATCGCCTCGAGCTTGTCGCAGATTGCGTCAATCGACTCGGCGACGATCGTGTTTAGAACCATCTGGCTCTGCGCGCAGTTTTGCGACGAGCCGGGAGCGCGGAACTCGAACTTGTTGCCGGTGAACGCAAACGGCGACGTGCGGTTGCGGTCGGTCGTGTCCTTGGGGAGCGCAGGAAGCGTGTCGACGCCAACGCGGAGCTTCCCGCCCTTCCCGCCGCGGCGCATCTGCCGCGTGCCGCTCTCTATCGAGTCGAGGACGGCGTTCAACTCGTCGCCAAGGAAGATCGAGATAATCGCGGGCGGCGCTTCGTTCGCGCCAAGACGGTGGTCGTTGCCAGCGCCGGCGGTAGACATGCGGAGTATGTCGGCATGCTTGTCGATCGCGCGGATGACGGCAAGGAGCACCGTGAGGAAGATCGCGTTCTCGCGCGGGTTCGCGCCGGGCGTGAGGAGGTTACGCCCGCCGTAGGCGACCGACCAGTTGCAGTGCTTGCCCGACCCGTTGACGCCCTTGAAGGGCTTCTCGTGGAGAAGGCACACGAGCCCGTTGCTCTCGGCCGTCTGGCGGAGAACCTCCATGATGAGCATGTTGTGGTCGACGGCGAGGTTAAGGTCCTCGAACATCGGCGCGAGCTCGAACTGCGCGGGCGCGACTTCGTTGTGGCGCGTCTTCGCGGGGATTCCGAGCTGCCAAAGGCGCTGCTCGACCTCGGTCATGAACTTGAGGACGCGCGGCTTGATCGCGCCGAAGTAGTGGTCGTCAAGCTGCTGGTGCTTCGCAGGCGCGGCGCCGAATACGGTGCGGCCAGTCTGCAGAAGGTCGGGACGCCTCATGTAAAAGCGCCTGTCGACGAGGAAATACTCCTGCTCGGCGCCAAGCGTGACCTCGACATGCGCCTTCGGCTGGGAAAACTTCGCCATCAGCCGCTCCATCGCGCGGGTGAGCGCCTGGAGCGAGCGAAGAAGCGGCGTCTTCATGTCGAGCGTGTCGCCCGTGAACGAGCAAAACGCCGTCGGTATGCACAAGGTCGCGCCGTTCTCGTGGCGCTTCACGAACGCCGGAGAAGTCGGATCCCACGCCGTGTAGCCGCGCGCCTCGAAAGTCGACCTGAGGCCGCCAGAGGGGAACGAGCTCGCATCCGCCTCGCCGCCAATCAGGTTCTTGCCGGAGAAACGCTGCACCGCCTGCGCGGGGCCGGTCGGTTCAAGGAAGGCGTCGTGCTTCTCGGCCGTGCCGCCGGTGAGCGGCTGGAACCAGTGGGTGAAGTGGGTCGCGCCCTTTCCAACCGCCCAGTCCTTCATGCCCGCGGCGACCGCGTCCGCAATTGACGGATCGAGGGGCTTCCCGTCACGCATCGTCGCAAGCAGCTTGGCCGCGACGGCCTTTGGCAGGAAGGCGCGTATCGCCTTCTCGGAAAAGACATCCTCGCCGTAGTCCTTCATCACTGTGTCCTTCATCGTTTTACTCCTCGACAATGTCCGCAGAAAGGTCGTACACCGCCGACTCCGGCAGTACAAAAACGGCATCCGACGCGCCAATGGTCGCAAAGCTCCCGCCGTCCGTCGCATCGCCGATAAGAATGTTGCGCCTTATCGCGTCCTCGCGCTCAAGGTCTATCGCGACGGTAAGCCGCGGCTTCTCCAGCCCATAGCCGCCGAGATCGTCTGCCGACACCTTGAGCTTCACGATTCTCCCGGCCTCGAGCGGATTCACAACACCGAGGACGCGCGCAATGCCGCTTTCAGACACCGTGCCGGGAACAGAAGACGCCTCGACGCTCCAGGCGCGCCTGTCGCGGTCGTAGGCAACCGACTTCATCCCATTCGTGTCGGCACCGGTGACGGAAAGTCGCCTGACGGAAGCGGCGTCAATCTTCAGTATCTCAAGACTGCGGAAGTTCTCAAGGCGGAAATGCGGCCCGAGCGACCCACGGGCCACACGCACCTTGCGCTCGTCGGCAGAAATCGAGACCTCCACGCCCTTCTCGTCAGCATCGCCGCCGCGAAGCGCAAGCACGGCCGACACAAGCGACTCGACTGCGGTAAGCGACGCCGGCGCCGAAATCGGCGAGTCCATGCGCCACGAGCCGTCGTCGTTCTTCGCGAGCATGCAAGTGACGCCACCGTCAACGATGGAGATGCCGTTGACCTGCGACACCTCGTACGGGAAAAGGCGCGTGTCAGCAAACGTGGAGTTGCCAAGCGAGGCCATATCCTTCAAAGCCCCGTCGACAGTGACTATCGCCGAGCCATTGTGGACGAGAGCATAGACACGACCTTCTCCGGCGTCGGAACCGAAAGATATGCGCCTGTCCGTGCCGTCCGTGCCCTTCAGCGTAAGCGTGACGGCGTTCTCCGCGCCAAGGCCATAGCTCGCGAGAAGCGCTGCCGACACCTCTGCGACCTCGTTGGAGCCACCGACGGGCCACACGAAATCATAGGCGCTCGCCGACATCACGTCAGTAAGGAGCTTCTTGATCTTAGGCGCAGCCGCAGGCCCCTCGGTCGGCTGCACCATGGCCCAGCCGTCGCCCTCCCTCTTGAAACGCATGAACTCACCGCTGCCACGCTTCACATCGAACGAAGCGACAGACTCCTCGCCAGAGGTAAACAGCGTGCGGCGGCGAAAAGCTGACGCCGGCACGTCCACGGCGGCAAGAGTGTTCGAAGGGACGACAAACACCGCGTGGACGCCTTCTATCGCCGCATATACTCCCGACGCCGAAGGCGTGGTGGTGCCAAAGGAAATCGAAGTCTCGGTATCGCCCGCCCTCACACGCACGCAAAGGTGCGGATTTTCGAGGCCGAAGTCGGCGCGCGTGCGCCCCAGCTTCAGAAGCTCCTGGTCGCCAAGGGAGTCGTCCAGCGGCGCATACGCGAGCGCATCGAGAAGCTTTAGCACGACGGGCTCGTCTACGCTGCCCGGAAACGGCTCGACGAGACGCCAGCTGCCCGTACGCGTAAGGACCGACTCGACAGCGCCGTCGCGCGATATCTCAACGAGCGAAACGGCGTCGTCTGGAACGGTCAAGAGACTCCTGCGCTGCACGATCGCGGTCTCTGGCGAGTCGTCGAACGAGAGGAAGAAGTTCGCCACGACAAGCACCGATATGCCCACAAGAAGCCAGACGATTATACGCATGTTCTTCATGAGCGATACCTCCTCCTGGCGGCGACCGCCAGCAGCAGCAGGAAAACGACGAACGGAACGGCGCCGACAACAACGGTGGCGAAGCGTATTCGCGCGGCGCGGTCAAGCCCTGTCGTCAGCACGTTCGTCTCGGCTCCGCTCGCGACAGACGCATCCGTCCCAGAGAGATACGCGACGCAGTTCAGGAAGAAGTCGCGGTTGGCGTTGGCGCGCGCCGCGAGCTGGCCATTCATTACAAACCCAGCGTCGCCTATCGCCACTATGCGCATGGGGCGTATCGAAAGGTCTGCCCCCGCTCCAACGCCACGCTCAACCGCAGCCGCGACCACAGCAGTGCCCGCCTTCGCAAGCGGCGTAAACTCGATGCGGTCTGCACCGGCGCCCGTTTCCGCGGCGGCGGACGGCATAAAGCCGACGGGGCGCTCGAGGACTATGCGAGAGCCCTGCAACGGCTTCGAAATCGCATGTTCGGAGAACTCGCCGACGATAAGGTCTGTCCCCGAAAGAGTCTTTGCGCCGGTCGTCGTCGCCAAAGACGGCCTAAGACCCCAACCTGGGAGCAACTGGGCGACGCCGCCCGAATCGGCCGCCGCAAGAAGGACTAGCATGCGCCCGCCCGCACGGAGATACGAGTCGATGCGACCCGACTCTGCGCGGGAGAAGTCCTCCTTCGCGCCAGCTACGACTATGAGCGCGCAGTCGGATGGTATCTGCGCATCGCCCGCGAGATCGATCGACATGTTCCTGTACCCTTCGCGCGCGAGGTCGCGGGCTATGTCGCTCATTCCGAAGGTGCCATATTCCTCGCTCGCCGCCTCGCCATGCCCGACGGTCCAGTAGACGTTGCGCCTCTGCGGCGGCATCGTGAGACTCTGTATGGACGATGCGCATATCCGCTCGCCATATCCATCGGCAAGCGGCAGCACGACGTTGCGGCGACCCTTCTCGAAGACGAGACTTCCCTCGGCAGCACCGAGGCGCACAAGCCGCTCGGCCGGACCGAGATCCCAAAGAGGGTCAACGAAGCGAAGATCTATCTTTAGCCCGCCGAGCGACGCCGACTCGCGCTGGAGACGGCGCAGGAAGCGCCCGATCTGGCGGAAACGAGCGTCCTTTCGGGGAAGGAAGCACGTCACCGTCATTTCACCCTGAGCCGAGGAAAGTATGCCGCGAGTCCTCGCGGAAAACTCGGTCTCAAGGTTCCCAACTGGCAAGTCGAGTTTCGAGTCGAGACGGTTCACAAGTTCTACGACAAGCCCAGAGAAGATGCCGGCGAGGATTAGCGCAAAAGCGGTGGAAAGCCGCAGCGAACGGCCGCCGCGTCCACAGTAACGGCACATGGCGACGTTCTTTGATGCGACAAAGAGGAAGAACGACGAAAGGACAAGATACGAAAGGACGGTTCCAGACGAGAAGAGCCCCGAGGACATGTCGATCACGTGCGCATCGAGAATCATCTCCCCGAACGCCGTCCTGCCCTGCGGAGCCCAGGCGAGAAGCGCGGCCCATCCGCCGCGGGGGATGCCAATCAGCAGGAGTAGCGACGCGCACGCCGCCGCAGCAGCATGGCGGAATATCGAGCTCATCGCGACCGAGACCGCGCACCAGAGGACGCTCTGGAGCATAAGCGCGAGAAACGCGGGGCAGAAGCCAAGAACGCCGACGCCCGCGAGCGCAGACGGCGCGTATACGCGCAGTGCGACGACAGTCGAGGCAAATGATAGGAACGTGGAAACCACGACCATCGAAAAGACGCCGAGGAACTTGCCGAGCGTGAATTCGCGCTCCCTTACCGGTGTCGTCAGAAGAAGCTCTATGCGCCCAGACTGCAGCTCGTCGCTCCACACGTCCATCGCGAGAAACGCTGCAAGAGCGGGGAGAAATGGCGAGACGCTCGCCGCCCAGACTGAAGCGACCGAGAGACTGGCACCCTCTGCCGCATCGAGCTTAAACGCGAAAAGAGCCGCCGTAGCCGCGAGGAAGCCGCCTACAGCGAATGCCGTAGAGAAGAGACTGCGCGCACGCCCGATGGTGCGCCTCCATGTGACGCGCACCGGGCTCATGAGACGCTCCCTTTAAGAGCCATTGCAATGCGACCGCGAAGTGAACTCCTGTCGACGCCAACAGCCGACACGGACGCGGAAATCACACCGTCCCTGAGAATGAAGAACCGCGTCGCCCACTTCGCGAGATCGTCAAGCTCGTGGCCAGTCGCGATGACCGACGAGAACGCGGCGGCGTTTGACAACACGGCACCCGCAGTTTCGCGCATATCGCTGTCGAGCCCCGCGAGGAAGTCGTCCAAGAGCAGAACGCGCGGCCTCAGGAGCAACGCGTCTGCGAGCGCCACTCGCTTCTTGAGCCCAGCGGAGAGACTTCCTATCGGGGAACGAAGGAATTCCGACACCTTGCACATCTCACACGCCTCGTCGACGCGGCGGCGGATGCGCTTCACCGGCTCGCCCTTCAATGCAGCACGGTAGTTCAAGTATTCCTTGACCGTCATCTCCTCGTAGAGCGCAACGCGCTCGGGCAGATAGCCGAGCTGGCGGCGATAGCGAAGCGGCTTCGCAAGCGCGTTCTGACCGTCGACCATCACTACGCCGGAATCAGGCGCGGCAAGTGTCGCAAGCACCTTTAGAAGCGTCGTCTTGCCGGCTCCATTGGCCCCGATTACACATACGACCTCGCCAGGAGAGACGACAAACGACACATCCCGCAGGACTTGCTTCTTGCGGTAGGTGAACGCGATATTTCGCACTTCGAACATTGTCCGCAATATTATACCAAAAATTGCGGGGTCGCAGACCGACCGTCAGAAAAGGCGCAGCACGATTCGTTCGGCGGCGGCCGAATGCTCCTCCTCGCGGAACCTCGGCGAATACGCCGTATCCGCTCGCTCGGACATTCGCTCCACCGCCTCACCGCCACCATGCCATTCCGCCACTTAACGCTCAAACGGCCGTTTTACAACGGTTTCGTGGGGCCTGTCCCCACGGGTTCACCTCGCAACCGTCACTAAGCCCCTTGACGCAATACATAATTATAGCCACCGCCCGAAAACAGCCGCTTTGCAGGGGTCGCAGTCAAACATCTACAGTGTCATCTTATATGGAATGGCACGACCTTTTTCACTCACAACCGAACTAAAGTCTACTGTGGCATTTCCTTTCGTTTCCAGTTTCTCAAAAAGACGGACATCCCTGTATTCGGCGTCGGCATCGGGGTAGATTGCGTCGTAGACGAGACGCACCCCCTTCTTCTTCAATGCATCGACAAGCGGATAGACGTCGGAAAGAATCTCCTGTTCCGCCAACGGACGGTGGAGCGACCAGAGCTGTCCGTGGACGTCTTTGGCCGGCGCGTCCACGAACCAGAGATCGGCGTCGAACTCTTCGATCGACTTCGCGGTCTTCTGCACGTCGCCCCCGCCTTGCAGCATCTGCGCCGCCAACGAGGGCGCCGGCTTGAAGTTGGGCTCCTTCACCCGCTCGCAGACCCAATCCGAAAGCGAATCCAACTTGCCCGTACGCCGTTTGGGTGACTGGCGGAGGTAGACGGTGATGCCCTTTTCAGCCGCCTGACGGCAGAGACGGCGCACGACGCCTTCCATCTGCGCCTGGCATTCCTTCTCCGTCATGTAGACTCCGGGACTACAATGCAGGGCGATGACGAGGTCGCGCGCGCCAAGGGCGTCCATCTTGTCAAGCAAATCGCCAACGGCGGCGGCCGTGCGGGCCGTTTCGCCCTCGTCGTTCTCGACAAGACGCAGATCGGGGAAGAGGTTGAAGAGGCCCGACGCATCGGCCATCACCTTCAGCCCCTGCTTCTTCAGCCAGTCCGTCTGCCGCACGAGATCCGCACGGTCGCGCGAGACGAGATAACGCGCGTCCAGCATCACGCTGTCGTAGTGCCGGAAGAACGTGGGGCGCCGCATGACGGCCTCCTTGATCGGCCCGTCGATGTTGCGCAGGAAGAGCGTCTGCCTCGGCGCGTTCGGCGTGGGCGCGCGGTAGGGGATTTCGGCGACGTCTGCCCCTTCGTCCGTCTTCACGCGGAAGATGCGCACGGCGCCGGCGGCGATCGTGTCGTCCGTGTCCTCGCCGACGACGACGTTGCGGACCCACCACGGCGCAAAGCCGACCTGGCCGCGTTCCGACACGTCCGTCGCAAGCTCCTCCTTCGCCGTAATGCGTCCCGCACAGGCGACGAGCTTGAACGGGCGCGGCTTCCACGTGTTGTTCATCACGCACACCGTGTAGTCGCCCTTCCCGCGGCGGCACGTGACGAGCGACAGCCCGTTCGTCGCAGGTTCGGAAGACGTGGCGAAGATCTGCTGGGCGCGGAACACGCCGTCCAGGATGCGCCGCGTCTCGGGCAGCAGGGGATACGGCTTGTCCAGCGGCTTGTTCCAGGCCGAGCGCACGGGAAGCTTGCACTGCGGCTTGTCGGCCACGCCCCAGGGCGAGGGAATCACGGTCACGCGTCCCGTCGGCAGCCCTTTCGGGAAAAGCGACTCGGCGTTTCCGCGCGTCATCACGAGCCAGCCGCCCTGGGCCACGTATCCGCGCAGCGTGTCGCGGAGTTCCTCGGAGGGCGCGATGCGGCCGGCGAGCACCAGCACGGCGTACTGGCGCAGCAGCCACGGCGGCGCGTCGGACAGCAGGCAGTCCGCGATGTCGCCGTAGGGCGTGTCGACGTTGAAGCCCCGTTCGTCGGCGTAGTAGCCTGAGTCCTGGTAGCCGGGGTAGAGCATGTCCAGCACGCCGTCCGTGAGGTAGTCCCCCGCCTCGTAGGGGAGCGAGCCCCAGACCTTGTAGACCGCCGGTTCGCTGTAGAGGTAGCGCGGGAAATTCCAGCCGCTGCAGAAGTCGACCATCAGCGCCACGGGCACGTGCATTACGCCTGGATCGCCGTGCCGCGCAGACCAGTCCATGGCGGACTGCTGGATGCGGCCGACTGGGCTAAGCTGGCCTCCCTTCTGGTAGAACGCGCCCTCGAACCCGACCGACACCGAGTTGTAGAATATCTGCTCGTACATGAGCTTCTTCAACAGCGCGAGCGATGTGCCCTTGTCGGGGCCTGCCCCACCGTCCTTCCCCGATTTGGGATCGAAGGGCGTCGCGTCCGTGGAATAGTCCTTCCAGCCCCAGCGGGTGAATATGCTCACGCCCCCGTACCACGGAACGCCGTACTGCTTGCCTGCGCCGCGTATGAACGAATAGTAGACCTGCGCGTTCGGCAACGCCTGCGCCGTCTCTGCGCCGATGAGCGTGTAGCAGCACTCGCGCAGGAGGTAGTGGCCGAAGTTGAGCGACACGAGCGCCGTCATCTTGTTGCCGAGCAGGTATTCCATCCGCTCGAAGTGGCGCTGGAAGTTCATGTACTGCTGGAAGCGGTCTGCGCCGTACGGCTCCATCTGGGCAGCCCATCCCGCATACTTGCCGTCCTGTTCGCCGTTTTCCATGCCGAACCAATGGTCGCCCAGCACCTCCTCGAACATCTCCGTGACGCCTGCGGGACGCTTGAACTGCCCGACGCCGTCGGGCACCTCGGGCCTCGACCCCGGCTCGAACGCCCAAAGGCCCAGCATGTAGAGTCCGCGCCGCTTCAGCTCCTCCGCCTGTTCGCGCACGTTCTTGTTGTAGATCATCCCGATATGCGGCCAGACGACGTCGCCCAGCCGGTCGCGCACGACATGGCTGTCGAGGGCGCCCTTGTAGCCCGACTCGTGCATGCGCCGCAAGTTACTGAACTGGAGGCGGTTGTTGAACGTCTTCGCGTCTGGGGGCTTCACGAGACGCCGCGCGTCGTCCGGGTGGAGACGCGGATCCATCGGATGCGAATAGGTCTTCACCGGATCGGCGAAGAGCGCGGACGCGCCATAGAGCGCGGTAACCAAAACGATTTTCTTCATCTTCCGGCTCCCTATTTGCGAGAAACGTGTAAAGCCCTTCTCTACAACAAACTTGCTGCAGGCATTCGTTTCCGCCGCAAGGATTGCTCCGCATAGTGTTCTCATCTTTCCGCATAGTGTTTTGTAGAGTAGAGACCCACACCTCGGCGTCGCCATCGGTGCGACTTCCCCCTCATCAAACCGGACATGCGGATTTCCCGCATGCGGCTTTACATCAAGCGCTTTTCCTGTTGCCATGGATTCTTTCCTTTCTTCGATTGTGTTGCGTATTATACGCATTTTTTCCTGTCAAGTCCGCGTCCTCCTCACGTCCGCCCACGCGAGGCGGTAGAGGCCGTAGTGCGTCATCTCGCCGTAGTAGGTGTCCGCGAACTTAAGTCCCCCACGCTCGCACACTCCCCTATCGGAAAATGAGGTAGAATCCCTTAATGGCCGACGCCCTGAGGAAACCATCGTGCATGGAAAGAGTCACACGCGGCACCTCCACTCCGTTCACCTTCACTATCCAGCCGGAAAGATTCGCGCCTCCCGTAACGGGATTGACAACCTTCGCGCAGTTCACCTGCATGGTTTTGAGCTCCGCCGCCGACACGCCGGAAATCTCGACCACGCCGCCTCCCGCGAAATCGGCTCCCGCAAGCTCAAGAACGCTCGAAGCCCCGGCATCGACGCGCAAGCCCGCGCCGGCGGCGAACTCGACCCTCGACACCTTGCCCGCGCCCGAAAGGAACGCGCCGTCCGCGACCGTGTACTTGGACGCAAGGCTGTAGTCTACGTTGACCCTGAGCTCGCCCGCCTCCACCGCAATGACGCCCGTGGGCCTGCCGCTATGGTAGTTATCGGAACCGCCTTTGAACGAATTGTTGAGTTCCATCGTGCCATTGCCGGTCTTGCGGAATCCGCAAGGGTTCTGCGCATCCTGCCAGCCGTTTTGGTTTCGCGCCAGCACCGCGCAGTTGAAGATGCCGTCCGATGCCGCATCGCCTGTCACGTTCTCCACTTTGAACTCGGTGTTGCGCCCGATGGTAATGCCGGATGCAGGCATGTTTTCATTGTTTTTGACGTCAGGAAATACGTACGGGCGCTTGCCGGGATTGCATCCAAGCGTCAACCGGTTGCGTATCAGGAGATATCCCAACCCGTGGCATCGTGCCGGCGCCACGAAGTTGCCGCCCAGAAGATCCAGTGTTCCCAGCGCCTGAATGTTAAAACTATCACTAGCGCAGCTCATGTCGAAAGTGCCGTTCGTATAGACGGTGAAGACGCTGTCGTTGGCGACGTCCGGCGTTGCGCTGCCGATCGCGTTGCGTCCGTTCAACCAAAGCTTCGCGTAGTCGTAGACCTTGACCTCGTATCCTCGCGAAGCGTCGCCAAGCGCACCGTTGGAGTTGGCGGCAGAGACCTTGAGGCACCCCTCGCGCACTTCGATCGGAAACGCACCGTTCGCCAGTTTCTTCGCCGAGTTGTCGCCATAGTAGATTTCAAAGGTCCCGACGCCGCTCTTCACGAAATTCGTGCAGCCGTCGCCGATCACGCTTGAACGGGCATTGCTGAAATCGAGCCGCATGTCGGAATCGGCCTGCACGTTGATCGACGCGGGGGTGACGGTGCCCGTGATCTCGACGCGATTTGTGTCGCAGGTGTCGTCGAAGTACGCGTCCTTGGCGTCGGTCCAGGCCACGGGCGCCCCGTCCGCAGTCCAGTTCAGCACGCTTCCAGTAGACCACTCCGCGCTGTCCGCCGCGCCTTTCCAGACGAATGCACCTGCGGGAATGGCCGGCGTCTCCACGCCACAGAGGAATTCCCGCCGCGCGAGCACCCTGTTGGAAACGCGCCAGCATGTCATGTCGGCGGTCAGCGCCTGGGGATTAGAGCCCGAGGGCGCTCCGGACATGCAGAAACTTGGAGCAGAGAACCCATAATTGCCGAATACATCATCCATGGAACTCACGCCGAGAAGACGTCCGTTGAGGTAAAAACGCCATTCGGTCTTGCCATTGCCGTTGCCTGGCGTGAACGAGAGGGCATAGTGGTTCCAGACGTTCAGCAGTTCCTCGGCGCGGAGGCTCCCGCAGAGCGTCAGCTCCTTGCGATAAATCGTACCATCATGGTTATAACTCACCTTCATCGCCAGATTGCCGTTCGCGTCCGCGCCGTAGAGGTTCCAGCACCAGCCGCCCTTCTCCGCAAGCGTGTTGGAGACGAATATCTGGTTCTTGGAACTGTCTGCCGGGAGCGCGGTGAACTTGGCGAACCCTTCAATCGTGAAGTTCGTGCACAACGTCGTCGCCTCGATGACGGGAGCGTTCGTCACAGTCGAGAAGACCGGATAATACTGGCCGCTGATCATCGTCGTGTTGTTGCCTGAACGGACCATCTGCCGGCTCGGACAGCTGACGCCGGCGGCAGTAAGATCCGCATCGGGATTCGGCGGCGTCGTCCAACCGATGTTGTTGGCGGGATAGGAGACGCCGCCGTAAGCCGTGTCACGAAGCATCAGCGTGTTTCGTTCGTCCGCCGCGTCCGGAACAATCATCCGTGCCGCATTATTGTAAAATGCCCCGAACACGTTCATCGGCCAGTATGCCACGGTCGTGGCAAACGTCTGGTGGCAAAGCAGCGAGCCGGATGGCAGGGCCTCGTCGGACACGCGCCAGAACGCGAGCTTCGCGTCAAACACCTTCTTCGCGCTGGAATCGGCACCGCCAAGCCGGAAATAGTCATGCTGCTCGTTCTGACCCGAGCCATGGTTGTTCATCAACTTGGAGCCACGGAGCATGCCGTCGAGGTAAAACGTCCACCGGCTCCTGCCGCTGCCTTCATTGAACTTGAAGACGAGCGCGTAGTGATGCCACCCGCCAAGGATCTCGCTGTCGTCAATCGTACCCAGGACGCCGCTATTGTCAACGCCATCCCCGGCGCGAATCGACACCACAACGTTCCGCGTGTTGCTGTTCTGGGCAGTTTCATCCAGATACCATAGCCAGTCGCCGCTGCCCTTCTTGCCTGAAAAGGCGATGACTGTGTCGCGGTTGCTTGTTGTGTGTTTCAGGGACTTCACGTACATGTAGCCCTCGATCGTGAAATCGTGTCGAAGGCCCATCGCGAGGATAAGCGGATCGCTCGTCTGACTCTCGTTTCCCGTGCCACGCTGGAAAGGGTGCGTGGTCAACGACGTTCCGTTGACGGTCTCCACGCAGCTCGCGGCCGTGACTTCGGAAGGACCGTTCGGCGGACGGGAGAACGCAACATCCGACGTATTCGTCACCTGACTATCCACAAGCATGACGTCGAGGGTGTAGTCGTTTCCGGATACGTCCGCGACCTTGCGGGAAGTTCCGCCAGTCTCCGGATCCATCACCATCGGCCAATAGGCGACGGTTCCACCTTGGGCAAAAGACACGGCAAGAGCCATCAGGCCCGCACAAGCAATTTGCATGTATGATATGATTTTTGCTCTCTTCATGTTGGTCTTTCCTCTTTTAGTGAATTGCAGTTAGCGATTTGCTACGTTCATCTAAGTCTCTCGGACATAACCGAACACAAACAATGGAATGCTTCCGCTTGTCGTTCCAGTATTTGCAGTAAGTCGTCGCAAGAATCGTGCCGTCAGGCAGAAGATGGATGCCGGGATAGCCGCAGTCCACGGTCGCGTAGTTGTGTAGCAATTTGACGCGATATGTTCCTTTTGTCTCGCGCGACTTGATGGCATCGTAAGACCCGACCCACGCTACGAAATGACCGTACGACGGAGACTTTGGTGCCATGTCGCGGAAGACTATGACAAAGCGCCCGTCGGGAAGCTGCACGCCCTGATGTCTGTCACCGGTAAGTCCCCACGGAGCGTCTTCGGGTTTCGTCCACGTCTTGCCCTCGTCGCGGCTGAACATCATCAGCGAACAGCCCTTGTGCGTGTTCTCGCGCATAATGCAACAAAGCTCGTCACCGTCCGGCGAACGGAATACATAGGGTTCACACGGATTCTTTCCTTTCACGGCACAGACGACCTTCGGCTCGCTCCACGTGAAGCCGCCATCCTTCGTCACGCTTTGACACACTTCCAATGGCGGTTTGTCCGCACCGCCAGGTCCGCGATGGAACATTCCGAGATATGAACCGTCCTTGAGGCGCACGACCGACGCGAACGCCATCACGCAGCGGAACTTCGCGCCGAGCGGCGGCATCTCCTTCCATGTACGCCCTTCGTCCTCGCTCATTACTGACGGCATCGGCTCGCCGCGCTCACGGCGGTCACGATGATGTTTCGCGTCCGGCGGCATCTTCACCTGACTCCACACCCAAAGCCGCGCCTTACCGTCGGGCCCGACGAGGCGGTAGATGCTCGGACAGTTGTCGTGGCGTTTGAACGACGCGGGGAAGCGGTCGTCAATTCTCGCCCATGACTTGCCACCGTCCGAAGACTCAGCCGCAGGGCCGCACCACCCGCCGTGCGGCGTACACCATACGGCGATAATGCGCCCATCCGCCGTCATCACCGTAGTCGGATGGCCCTGATAGACCTTCTCGGTACCAGCCGCGACAATCACGTGCCGGTTCGTCTCGCCGCTCAAGTCAACAAGCGGCAGCACGTCGCCCGCGCGGACGAGCCAGCACGTCGCGAGCAGCGAGCAAAAAACTATTATGTGACGAGCCTTGCTTCCCATGACGGCGGTATTGTACCATACCGCCGCCGTGAGTCACGGCAAAAAAACAACTTTACGGTTTTTTGACCATCCCGTATCGAGAGATTCCGCACGAATTAAGTTGCAACACTCCGCAACTCATCGGAATACTGCGGCAGAAAGAATGCGCACCATGCTGGAAGCGCGTAAGGCGCACTTGTGCGCGGACGGAATTGCGGCAAGCCGAGGGGAGCGGGTGTGCCGCGAGGGAGGAGCGAAGTTTTGCAGGCGTAGCACCGTCAAAGGGTCTCGCTCCGCGATTCCCAACCATCGCCACCCCATTTATTTCACGCCAAAAGCCGGAAATGCCCCCTTCTCTCTGCTGGCAGACGATACGGCTCCATCCAGAAATGCGCGATCCAGAAGGAATGGAATCACACCTATGTATGTTATGCCGTCATCCCCTTCAAACGCCGGCACGTTGGCCGCCGTGACAACGATCTTCTTAAAAAAATCGCCGCTCTTCCTGAGCGAAAGCGTTTCCTGATCTCGCTTAACCTGGTCGGGGAGCGCATAGGCAGATTGAATGTATATCTTGTTGAAACCTGTGTTGACGACGAAGTCAATCTCAAGTTGTTTCCGCGTCGTTTTTCCATCCTTCTTGACATCGACTTCAACAACTCCGACGTCAACAGCATACCCGCGGGCCACAAGCTCGTTGTATATGACGTTCTCCATCAGGTGAGCATCCTCAAACTCGCGAAAATTCAACCTGACGTTTCGCAGCCCGACATCTTCGCAGTAAAACTTCGAAGGATAGTCCAGATATCTCTTCCCCTGAACGTCGTACCGGTCAACCTTAGAGAACAGGTAGGCGTCGCGAAGATAGCCGATCTGACGGGAAACGGTCGGGCTGTTCGTCTTCAACCCCTGCTGCGAATTAAGCTGTTGCGCCAACTTGTTGGAATTTGTCAGAGATCCGACAGACGACGACAATACATCCAAAATACCTTCCAGAACGCTTCGATCCCTCACATTGTTGTGCTCAACAACATCCTTGAGATAGACTTTTTCAAAAAGAGACTTCAGATACCCTCTTTTTTCCGATTCCGTCCGCTTTAGGACGCAGAGCGGCATGCCGCCATAGACAAGGTATTCGCGGAATGCGGAATACTCGTCCTTTTTGACGGCCTGCCTGAACTCGGCGAACGAGAGCGGATGCAGGCGAATCTCCTCGCCACGATCTCGAAAATTGGTCGCAATATCACTGGACAGCATTTTCGAATTGGACCCGGTCACATAGATATCGAGCTTGGGGAACTTGAGAAGTCCGTTCAGCACATCATAAAAAGTCAGCTTCGTCTCCGTTCCCTCGACATCAACACGGACTTCTTCGCACATCTGAATCTCATCGATGAAAAGGTAGTAGCGAAACGCTCTCGAGCGGATTCGTCGCCGCACCCATTCCGAAAGCCTTCGAGGATCGCGCAGACGCTCGTTCTTGTCGTCGTCGAGGTCAACCATGATGATCCTGCTTGGCGGAACTCCTGATGCAACCAAGTGCCTGCGGAAAAGTTTCGTAAGAAGGTAGCTCTTTCCACAACGGCGAATGCCAGTGATGATCTTTACAAAGCCGTCGTGCTTCGCAGAAATCAACTTGCCAAGATATAAATCTCTTTTAATCGTCATGGGGGGAATTATAGCAAACACACGACCGGTCGTCAATGTGGCAACATTAAAGTTAGTCCGAAATCTTACTAACTTTAAACCTCGCAATATTTGGATGGAATTCGCGGGGTCACCCTTGTGATACGGTCAATGTGTCACCCCAGAGGGAAACCTCGATTGCATGTGCCGCGACGAACGTCATACCCTTCCTTTGCTGGCGCATTGGCGCACCTTCATGCTCCGGCCAATCTTTGCCTGCAACTCTTCCTTTGTCCCGACAATCATTTCACATCCTTGCGGGAAGCGAATCAGCTACGGCCGGAATTTTCCCGCCAGGCGCTGGGCGTCCTACCAGTCTCGCGGCGGAAACGGGCCGCGAAGTGCTGGGAGGAGGAAAAGCCGAGGTCGAGCGCAAGACTTGTGATACGCACCGACGGATCCTTCGCAAGAATGTCCATCGCCTTGCGGATGCGGCAGGTCACGAGGAATTCGTGCGGCGTCTGCCCTGTCGTGCGCTTGAAGGCCATCGCAAGCGAAGACTCGGACATCTGCGTCTCGGCAATAAGCTTCTCCACAGGATAGTCGCGCTCCGGATTGCGGCGCATCTCGTTGATGAGCGGATAGATGCTGCTCGATTCGTGGCTCTCGGACTGCACCGGGGTCGAGTCGATGACTGCGAGCAGGAAGCGAATCGTGTCCGCACGGAAGCGCGTAAGACGCATTTCAGACGCCGCGTCGGACCGCCCGTAGTCTGCAAGCAGGTTTCCGATAAGGCGAAGGTCTGCGGCGGGCATCCGGTAGAGGTAGGCGTCCAGCCCCTTCAGCCGACTTGCGAGAACGTCCGACTCGTCCGCCGTCAGCCCCAGGAAAGAGTCGTTTTTTTTCGGAAGGCGCACGAACAGCCACCTGAGGACGCTTCCGCGCACGTTCGACCGCAGACGGTGAACCGTTCCCGGCTGGGTTACGAACACCGTTCCCGGGGAAAGCGTCCATGGGCGTCCCTCTGCGTCGAACTTCACGACGCCTCGCTCGCACACCGTGATCTCCATCGCCGTATGGCGGTGCAATTCCGCGCCGTCGCTCATGTTTCGCGCCTTGTTCACGCCGAGGACCGGGATGCCGTCAACGCCGATTTCCTCCGGATTGACGACAAGCCGGTCGCGCGTCTTCACGCACGGACTCCAGGTCCACGGAATTTTAACCTTACCTCTCATCTACGATACTTACCACTCACAAATCGCCGCGCTTTTCAAATTCCAGAGGGGGATTGGGCGATGCGGCTCGCGAGGGCAAGCTCCTCGGGTTTGCCGTAGCCCCACGCGACACCAACTGATTCGATGCCGTTGTCCTTCGCCGCGACAAAGTCGCTCTTCGTGTCGCCGACAATTGCGCATTCATCTGGCGCTGCGGCGTATTTCCGCATGAGAAACGCAAGAAGCGCCGACTTCGTCATCTTGCCTATCGCTGGATCGTCCTTGAACATGTCTCCAGCGTAGATGCCGTCGAAGACTTGTTCCCAACTGAACTTCTCCGCGATCAACCGCGCGCCGACATAGCGCTTGTTCGTCGCGACGACAACAGTCGCGCCTGACGCCTTCAGCGCGCGAACGCGGTCAATGATTCCCGGATACTCGACAGTGTTCAGAAAGCCGTCGTTGTCGTAATGCTCTCCGAAGCCCTTTCGTATCGCCGCGCCGAGCGCGTCGGTGTAGACTTCGGGGAAAAGCGTCCTCGCCATGTCCTCGATCGGCGGGCCTGCGACAAAGCTGGCATCGAAGCCGGGGCACTCGAGTCCGAGGTCAACAAGCGTCGCTTTCCATGCCTCGCGGATGTCGCGGTCGGTGTCGGCAAGAGTGCCGTCGAGGTCAAAGAACCAAAGCTTCTTCATTTAAGCAGACCTTCCTCCGCCGCGCGGACTATCTCGACAACCTGCTCCGGGCTCGTCGCCTCGTCGAGAATCTGAAGAAACTCTGTTGCGTGCGCCATGACTGCGAGCCGAGCGAGTATATGAAGATGCATTTCGTGGTCGGTCGAGCACACGAGGAAAAAGTGCCGCGTGCCCTGCCCGTCAGGTGCGCCGAAAAAGACAGGCCGCTCGCTGCGCCCGTAGGCGATGAACGACTCCTGGAACATATACGGATCGTGGAAGCGAGGATGGAGAAACGCCGCGCCCTCACCTACAGCCGTCGACGCCGTCTCCTCGCGTGCGACAAGTTCCTTGAAAAGCCCGTCAGGGTCGTAGACGAAGCCGGTAGCGTCCGCAATGCTCGTCATGTCGCGCAAGATGCCCGCCTTTGCCTTGCCAGGGACGTTGAGCACTATCCCAGTCTGCGCGAAAAGCCGCCACACGCGCCAGTCGGAACTGTTTGAGCGGCGATGCTCTTCGAGGATGACGCTGTGCTGGCGAAGCTGTTCCTTGCGACCCGAGGCGAGCAAGTTGCGCTGCGCCCATTCGTCGAGGACGCGGTGTTCAAACCACAAATCGCCGCCGTGCTCGTCGAACTCTATCTCGCCGCGCTGCGCCACGTGCCGAAGCTCGTTCGCCTCCATGTGAACGTGCTCCGCGGCGTTTTTGAGGTTAAGCATCTCGCGGCTCATCGCGCAACCCTCCTGCGGCAGACCTGCGCGAGACGCGCGACAACAAGTGCGTCTGCGGAGTTCGACGACACGGCGCGTTCGCGCAATTCAAGAAAACGGTATCGCGCGGCGCGAAGTTCGTTAAGCGACCAGTTGCGGAGAAACCCCTGGTTCTTCCTCGCGGCATACGGGTTCATTCCCTCTGTCGCCTCACGGAAACGCCCTTTCGCCTCGGCGTCCTTGAGCTCCGCGAGCTGGCGGAAGAACTTCTCCACCACCGTCGTCACAAGCACCGCAAAGCCATTCTCGCGCTCGAAGCGGCTAACGGAATCAAGAACCTTCGCGAAATTCCGCTCGCCAAGCGCATCGGTTATCGCCCAGATCTCTGGCTCGACGCCAACGCCCTGCGAAGTGACCTCCGCAATGTCGGCGGCTGTTATCGTGGTGCGCTCGCCGCCAAGATAGTCGCGCATCTTTGCAAGCTCGCTCGCGAGCGAGCGCGAATCAGTGCCGACGCGCGCGACAAAGATCTCCGCTGCACCTCGCTCAAACGAAAGCCCCATCTCCTTCGCAAGATCTATGACTCGCACTGCGGCGGCCTTCGCCTGCTCCCACGGCTTGCCGGCGGAAAAGACGACCATCTCGACCGATGCCTTAAGCGTCTTGGCGAAGATCGAAGTCTGGAGCAGGCGAGGACCTGAGAGGATAAAATGCTGGTTCTCAGGAAGATCTGCGGCGGCGAGTTTCTCGGCAAACTTCTCAAGCGCCGCCTTGACCGCCTCGGATGAGCCACCTTTCCCGCTTTGCGGCAAAAAGCCAACGTTGCGCCACCATGTCGTTTTCTTGGGGTCGAGGAAAGGCGGCGTCAAGAGCGACGCCTCGGCCTCACGAAGATCTCTTAGCTGAAGTTCCTCGTTCGTCGAATTGGCAGAGTCGACCGTCTCGAGTCCTATGCCGTCGCCGACGATTCGCTTCGCGGCCTCCGACACGAGGTAGTCGTCTTCACCAATTATGACATGAACTTGCGACATTTCAAGTGTATTATATCAATTTTTGACGGACTTGAGGACGGCATAGCCGCGCCTGCGGATGATTTCCACGTCTGGGAAATAGCGGCGCTGGACGGGCTCAAGGCCGTCGGCATTCTTGCAAACCGTGTAGCAGACGCCGCCAAATTTAAGCGCGCGCTGCGCAGTCTCGAGGAAGATGTCGGCAATCCTGTAGTCGCTGTAGTATGGCGGGTTGCCGACAAAGACATCGAAAGTGCCGTCCATCTGCGCTGGCGTGCCATTGTCGGAAAGAATCACCTCGGCAGGAATCCCAAGTTTCTCTGCATTGAGCTCTGCGGCCTCGACCGCCCGCGTGTGGGAATCGACCATGACGAGGCGGACTGGCGTGTCGCCTTTATGGCTCGCCGCGACAAGAAAGCCAACAAGACCACAACCACAGCCCATATCAAGGATGTTGAAAGGTTGAAGAGTTGAAAAGTTGAATGGTTTGGAGGCGGAGAGTTCGCGGGCGACAACTTCCGCGAGAGCAAGCCCTCCATCGTCTACGCGGCGATGGCAGAAGCAGCCGGGGAAACTCGTGAGCATGAGCTTTTGCCCGCCTGGGACGCTCGCAGGCCAGACGGCGGAAAAGTCGCGCACGCGGTCTGGGTCGTCCTTGATCTTTGCGAGAAGATCGTTCCTGTCGCGCTCGCGACCGTCGAACTCAAGCTCAAAGCGCTTGGGGTGCAGTAGGTGTATCTCCTGAAGGAGATCGAGCGAAAGCTCGCCCGACATTAGCTTCGGTCCCGTCTTGAACTTTACGAGATCCCAATTGTCCTTCGGCAAATGCGGCGAGCATACCGCCTTAACGCCGCAAGAGGAGTTCTCGATTGCGTGGCAGTGGTAGATGTCGAGCGTATGGCAGGTGATATCGCCGTCAAGCCACGAAGCGGGGCGCCTCTCGCCACGCCTGCCCACTTCGAAGAGATCCTGGGCTTTGTATCCGACAAGCAGTGTTTTCATTGAGTCACCCCTTTCCAAGACATATCAAGACTACGCCGACTACTATCGCCGCGAGAGCAAGCCCCTTGCGGACGAGGTTAGTCTCGTGGAAGAACCGCGCACCGAGGACAAAAGTTATAACGACGGAGAAACGGCGAAGAAGCGACGCCGCTGAAACCGGCGCGTCGGGGCAAGCAAGCCCCTGGAAGTAGAGCCAGTCGGCCGCGGCAAGAAGTATGCCGACGAGCGGTATCGTGCGACGCCATTCGAACGCGATCTTCTCGGCGTTGAAAACGCGCGATGCCGCGAGCGCAACGGAATAGAAGACGACGAGCCCCACCTGAAACGCGAGCTGGACCGACTCGACAGGTAGCGCACGCACTTGGAAGAGATACTTGTCCCATATCGAGGAAAGCGCCGAGAAGGCGGCGCCCGCGAACGCGTACCACACAGCGCGGTTCCTGAAGAAGTCTATCCCCTCGTGCCGCCCTGCCCACGAAAAGACGAAGTAGCCGGCGAACACCGTCGCCATGCCGATCAATTGGACGAGCGAAGGCCGCTCGCCGTAGAGAATGAACGCGATGACAAAGACGAGCGCAGGCGCAGACGCGCGTATGGGAGTCGCAATGGAAATCGGGAGCGTCCTGAGCGCACGGAATGTGAATACCCACGATGTGCCGACGATGATGCACTTTATCGCAGACAAGGCAAGCAACTCGCGCGTCATCACCGTCGCCTCGCCAAGACATCCGCAAAGAGCGACGCCGACGACATACGCGACACACCCAAAGCAAGTGGAAATGAGCAACGTCGGCAGGACTGCGTTGTCGCGCACGCTCGCCTTTTTCGCGAGATCGTAGAGCGCGAGGAACACGGCACTCGCCAATACCAGTGAAGTCCAGCTCACTGCCCGCCCCCGCCAGCTGCTTTTCTGCGGAGCGTTATTTCCGTTATCTCAGCCGGGTTGAAGAGTCGCAGGGGGAAACCCGCCCACTGGCCGGTTCCCGGAGAGACGTGGAGATAGCGTCCTTTTGCAAACTCGTAGAGCCCGCGAACATGTCCTTCGTTGTAGCGCGCGACAAGCCATTTGAGAACAGGCATCGCACCACCGTGCGTATGGCCGGAGAGCTGCAATTTCACGTCCGCATCTTCGGAACAAATTTCCTTCGTGTGAGGGCGATGGTAAAGCAGTATGCGGAACGCCCCCTTCGGCGCCTCGCGAAAAGCATCCCGAGCGACAGGCGTAATTCCAGTAAATTGAAAGAACGCCGGGTCATAAAGCCCTCCAAGCGCAATCGCGTCGTCGCCCCTTTTTATGACGCTCTTCGCGTAATGGCGAAATTCCGCGAGAACCCAAATGTTCAGCCCGAAAAGCGCGTCGTCCCAGCCGTTCCACTCCCAATACCGCTCGTGGTTGCCGACGCACCCCCAAACGCCGTCGCGCGCACGAAGATGGGCAAGCGGCTGCATGTCGTCTATACGCTCGCACACAAGCCCGTCGACGAAGTCGCCCGTGATCGCGATCAAGTCGGCGTCAAGTGCATTGACGCGCTCTACGATGCGTTCGAAGCGCGGGCGGCGCGCAGAGGTAGAGCAATGGAGATCGCTAAGGTGGACGATGCGGTAGCCGTCAAACGACTGCGGAAGATCGTCATACGCTATCTCGATGCGATTCACGTCGGGAGTCCTCACGCCCTCGTATATTCCCAACGCGGAAAGAGCGGCGGCGAGAACCGCGAACGCGGCAAATACGCCGCGCGTAATCCGCACGGGAACGCGTATCTTCGCAAACCCAAGCAAATAGCACACCACGTCAAACGGAAACGCCGCGGCGATAAGCAGAATGGCCGCGGCGTATATCCAGCCGTAGCACCAGATGACGACGGCAGGAAGATTAGGCGTAAACGCATCGCCTCCGATCGTCGCAAAGAAAGCGAACTTGCCGAGAGCTGCGGCAAACAGCGCGGCCGCGGCGAATGTGCCGCGCCTCGAGAGCTCAAGCGGGCGGACTACGGCGATAAACGCCACGACCCACATCGCGACGGGAAAGACCTGGAATATGAGCTTCCACATACGTCACGCGCAAAGCGTCTCGGCGGCTTTGCGGAGGCGTGAGAGGGTCGTCTCGCGGCCGAGAAGCTGGAGCATCTCGAAAAGCCCGATGCCCTCGCCGCGGCCAGAGACGGCGACGCGGATAGGATGCACCCACGGACCCATGCCGTTGCCCTGCGAAAGCTCCTTGACGACGGCCTCAAGCGCGGGCGCAGTCCAGTCCTCGACCTTTGAGAAGCGCTCCACAAGATCGAGCAGAAGCTCCTTCACGCCCGGCTTTTTGAGGCGCTTTTCCACCGCCTTTTCGTCAAACGGGAAATCATCGGACACAAAGCACTTGATCGCCGCCGGAATGTCCTTCAGGAACTTAGTCCGTACCTGTATCTGCGCTGCGAGATAATCCCACCAGGCGATCCTCTCTGCGGCGGAGCGAAGGTCCGAGCGAAGGGATACGGCGTATTCGCCGAGGGCCCCTGAGGAGGAGCCTTCGGACGCCGCAGTTTTGTCGGCGCTATGTTCGGCGGCGGAGCGAAGGTCCGAGCGAGGGGATACGGCGTATTCGCCGAGGGACCCCGAGGAGGAGCCTTCGGCCGCCGCCGACCTAACCAATAAATCTCTAAACTCTTCTGCCGGTATCTTCTTTATGTACTCGCCATTCATCCACGCAAGCTTCTTCGGATCGAACATCGCCGCAGTGACATGAACTTTCTCGAGCTCGAAAAGCTTCACCATCTCCTCGCGCGTCAACACCTCGCGGTCGTCGCCGGGATTCCACCCAAGAAGAAGAAGGTAGTTGAAAAGTGCCTCGGGGAGATAACCCTGCTCGCGATACTCGCCGACAAACGCCGCGCCATCGCGCTTAGAATATGGCTTGCCCTGCTGGTTGACGATCATCGAGAGATGGCCGTACTTCGGAACTTCTGCGCCGAGCGCCTTGAAAATGCAAATGTGCTTGAAAGTGTTCTCGACATGGTCGTCGCCGCGGATGATATGCGTGACGCGCTGGTCAATGTCGTCGACGACATTCGCGATGTGGAAGATGGGCGAGCCGTCAGAACGGACGATTGCGAAGTCCTGTATGTCCTCGGCCTTCTTCGCCATGTGGCCTTTCACGATGTCGTCGAACTCGATGACGCCCTCCTTGGGCATCCGGAACATCGTGACGACGCCGGTCTTGCCGTCGCGCGAAGTCTTCTCGACCTTGTAGGCATGGCCGCTCGCGAGAAGCTGGTCGACGACTTCGAGATGGCGTTTCACGTTCTTCGTCTGGTAGAACACTTCCTCGTCCCAGTCGAGACCGAGCCACTTCATGCAGTCGAAGAGGACGGCGATCGCCTCGGGCGTGGAGCGCTCGAGGTCGGTATCCTCTACGCGAAGGAGGAACTTGCCGCCGGTGTGGCGGGCGAAAAGCCAGTTGTAGATTGCGGCACGGATGTTGCCGATATGCACCTTGCCGGTCGGCGACGGCGCGAAACGAACTCTGATTTCGGACATAGTTTGAGTATTATACCATTTTCGATGGCTTGGCGGTGGCCGAAGGCTCCTCCTCGCGGAACCTCGGCGAATACGTTGTATCGGTTTGCTTAGGTCTTCGCTCCACCGCCAACCTATCCGCACAACATCAATCGCGGACGGCGGGATTGAGGTAGATTGGCAGGGGCTCGGCGACGAGCGCGGACGGGTTCGCCTCGGCAAATGCCTTGAGGCCGTCGGACGTCGGCTTGACGCCGCCGATATACCGCTCCTCAAATGTTTCGGAAAGGATGGCTCCTATGCGCTCGGCGTCGCTCGTCGCGACTTTAGCGGCAAGCGGGATGCGAAGCGAAAGAGCATCTTTTTCAACCTGAAACACGGGGCAGACAAGCTTCAAGCCCTCAAAGAGCGCAATCCAGAACTTGCCGCGCCGTGCGTCACCTACGACGGCGAGCGGAAAGTCGGAACCGCCAGCATAAACTTGTGCGGCAACGGCGCAAGGCGAGGGAAGCCCAAGCACTTCGCACTTCGAACCGAGCGCGTAGCCCTGTGCAAAAGCGAGCGCGGAACGGATGCCTGCGAAACTTCCGGGGCCTGTCCCCACTACGATGCGCTCGATGCCGACGAGATCAAGCCCTTCGGCCCAGTCGCCATTCCGCCCTTCTCCCGTCGACCTTTCTATATACAGGACCTTCATCCCAGAACTCTTCCAAACTTCCTCTGCGTACTCTGCGACCCTGCGTCTCTGCGTTAAAATTATTCGTTGACCGTGAAATTAACTTCCTGCCCATACGGGAAGTCGCTCGGCACATAGTTGCCGACGCGCGGACGAACGAGAGAGTTAGACTTGCTGTAGTGTCCGAAAATCCACGGGCAGTCTTCGCGGACAAGCTCCTGGCAGATCGCCCAGTTGCGGTTGCGCTCCTCCCGCGTTGGCGCGGCCATCGCCGCGTCGTAGGCGCGGTCGAACTCGGGGTTTATGTAGTGGGAATGGTTTGGCCCCGGGCTCACGTTCTTCGAGTAGAAGAGCTGGAGGAAGTTCTCTGCATCGGGATAGTCGCCGACCCAGCCCATGTTGTAGAGCTGGACTCGGCCTTCGTTCACCGCCTTGAGGAACGCATCCCACGTCTGGAACGCAAGCTCGAGCTTGATGCCGATCTTCTCGTAGAAAGAAGCAAGCAGTTCGCCCATCTCGCGCGTCGAAGTCGACGCCTTGCCGAACGAAAGAGTAAGCGTGAGGCGACGCCCGGTCTTGGGATCGATGCCGCCAGGGTAGCCGGCCTCCTCAACGAGCTTTTTCGCCAGCTCAAGGTTGAACGCATACGGGAACGGCGAGACAAGCTTGCCGTCGACCCCGGGAGGAACAGGGCCGTCCGAAGGCGCGGTGCGCTTCGAGAAATATTCCTCCCAGCGCGGATAGTCGAACGCCGCGTTGAGCGCCTGGCGAAGCTTCTTGTTCGGTCCAAGCACTGGATCGCGTAAGTTTATGCCGATGTAGAAAGTGTCGAGTGTCGCAATCGAATGGAGCTTCACTCCTTCCGCGACGAGCTGGGGATCAAGGTTCCCGTCCTTGCCCATCACGGCGTCCCAGTTGTCCTTGGAGATTTCACCGAGGAAGTCGAGCTCGCCCTTGAGGAACATGAGCCACTGCGTCGAAAGGTCGTCAATGACGAGATAGCGCAATGTGTCGAACTTGCCCTTCTCCGGAACTTTGCGCGTAAAGACCATCTCGTGGTTCTTGCGCCACCTCGTGAGCTCAAAAGGCCCGGTGCCGGAACCATCAGGCCGACGCACTGCCGCCGGACTCATCGCCATCAGCCACGGGAAGAAGTGGCAGCGGCTCTTCATGCGGAAGACGACAGTCTTCTCGTCGGCCGCCTCGATGGTGTCGACGCTCTTGAGGAGCCAGCTGTTCGGCGAGACGAGATCGGGATCGCGCAAGCGCTCGATGCTGTCGACAACGTCCTTCGCGGGGCCATGCAGAGTGCGGAACGTGTAAACGAGCCCGTCGGGACTAACCTCGGGAAGATCGCAGTAGCCCGCCGTCAGCTTGTAGGGGCGCGCGAGGTAGTCAACCTTGAGAAGCGGCTCGTAGAGGAGTTGCACGACGCGCGAGTCGTAGACCGACTGCGAGAACGCAGGGTCGAGAGTCGCTACGCGCTCCATCGTGCGCGTGAAAGTCGCCGCGAGAACAAGTGATGCCAGAATCATGATGCGTGTGCCTCCAGTCGCAGTTCAATTTTCCTTGGGGCCCCGGGAAGTTCCGCGAGGCGTCGCTTGATTGTCGGAAGACGCGGACGCATCATGAAGAGCGTCGGCGCGTTCTTTACGTAAATGAAAATCTTGCCGTCCTCGTAGCGGCCAGGGCGGGCGGGCTGATCGGGGAAGAGCCGACGCCAGTTGTCTACGAGAGAGTCGAAGAACTCGTTCTTTTCCACGATCATGTCGGAAAACGCGGCACCAACGGCAGCGCCGAAGGTCTTGTGCCTTCCGCGCTTCTCGGGCTCTATCGCCCGCCCGTATAAGTTCCTATCTTCCATCATCTAGCCACTAGCCACTACTTCGCCGCCTTCATCTGCAGCCATGCCTCGACGAACGGCTGAAGATGGCCATCCATAACTCCATCAACGTCGCTCGTCTCGTATTCCGTGCGAAGATCCTTGACCATTGTGTAGGGGCAGAAGACGTAGGAGCGAATCTGCGAGCCCCAGCCGTTCTCGGACTTCGCGCCGTAGAAGCGGTCCATCTCGGCCTTCTTCTGGTCTTCGTAGTATTCGTAGAGCTGGGCCTTGAGCATTGCCATGGCCTTCTCCTTGTTCATGTGCTGCGAGCGTTCCTTCTGGCAGGCGACTACGATGCCCGTCGGGAGGTGCGTCAGGCGCACTGCGGAGTCGGTCTTGTTGACGTGCTGTCCGCCAGCACCGCCGGAGCGATAGGTGTCGATCCTGAGATCCTCGTCCTTGATTTCGATCTCGATGTCGTCGTTGATCTCCGCGACAGTCTCCATCGAGGCGAACGACGTCTGACGGCGCTTGTTCGCGTCAAACGGCGAAATTCTCACGAGACGGTGGATGCCGCGCTCGGCCTTGAGCATACCGAAAGCGTACGGGCCCTCAACGCGAAAGTAGACATCCTTGTAGCCCGCTTCTTCACCCGGCTGCACGTCGTACTCCTCGACCTTCCAGCCCTGCGACTCGGCGTAACGCTGGTACATGCGGTAGAGCATGGCAACCCAATCGCACGCCTCGGTGCCGCCCTGTCCGGCATGGAGTTTCACAAACACGTTGCACTGGTCGAACTTGCCGCCGAGAAGCGACTGGAGGCGAAGCTTGCCGAAGTATTCGTCGGCCTTCGCGCATTCCGCGAGAGTGTCCTTTAGCGCGTTCTGCTGGGCGGGGCCCTCTTCCATCTCGGCAAGCTCAAGCATCACGCCCGCGTCCTCTACCGTCTTCGTAAGCGCCGTAAACGGCACGACATACGCGCGTTCAGCGTTCGTCGCGGCGATGACTTCCTTTGCCTTCGCCTGGTTGTTCCAGAAATCCCCCGACGCCTGCTGTGCCTCAAGATCGGCGAGCTTTGCGCGCCTGTCGTCAATGTGGATGTAGTCGGCCATTTCGCCGACTTTTTTCTTGAGGTCTTCGATCTTCTGCCGGACTTCTTCTACTTCCAGCAGCTTTATTTTCTCTTCTTCCGCCATGATTTGAAGATTATACCAAAAATCGCGGCACTCCGCATCGGCGGGAAAATATGGTATAATAGGCGGACAATTTAGGGAGTTCCAATGTTCAACAACAAAGTCTACCATAAGATCGACGCGCTGTCGGGCTCCGTTGCGACGCTCCGCGCGGAAGGCGTGAAGTACAACGAGATTGCCGAAATCGAGTCGCGCGCGGGAACTTCGCTCGCGCAGGTCATCAAGCTCGACGGCCCGAACGTGACGCTGCAGATCTTCGCAGGCGCGAGAGGCGTCGACACCGCCGCACGAGTCCGCTTCCTTGGCGAGACGATGAAGGTGCCCTTCTCCGAGTCGCTTCTCGGCCGCGCGTTCACCGGCGCCGGCATTCCGCGCGACGGCGGCCCTGCGATCAACGAAAACCCCTCTCCCATCGGGCAGCCGTCCGTCAACCCGGCGAAGCGCATCATGCCGAACCGCATGGTGAAGACGAACATCCCGATGATCGACCTTTTCAACTCGCTCGTCATTTCGCAGAAGCTCCCGATCTTCGCGAAGGCCGGCGAGCCCTACAACGAGCTTCTCGCCCGTATCGCGCTACAGGCCGACTCAGATGTCATCGTCATCGGCGGCATGGGGCTCAAGTACGACGAGTACCTCAAGTTCCGCTCGACGCTCGACGAGTCGGGCGCGCTTGCGAAGACGGTGATGTTCGTCCACACGGCGGCAGACCCGACGGTCGAATGCGTTCTCGTTCCTGATGTCTCGCTCGCTGTCGCAGAGAAGTTCGCGCTTCAGGGCAAGGACGTTCTCGTCCTGCTCACCGACATGACGTCGTTCGCTGACGCGATGAAGGAAATTGCGATCACGATGGAGCAGATTCCCTCGAACCGTGGCTATCCGGGCGACCTCTACTCCCAGCTCGCCGCGCGCTACGAGAAGGCGGTCGACTTCGACGGCGCGGGCTCGATTACGATTCTCGCGGTTACGACGATGCCTGGCGACGACGTCACGCACCCCGTCCCGGACAACACCGGCTACATCACCGAGGGCCAGTTCTACCTCCGCAACGGGCGCATCGAGCCGTTCGGATCGCTCTCGCGTCTCAAGCAGCAGGTGAACAAGGGTGTGGACAAGTTCGTCGACGTTGACGGCAAGAAAGTCAACATCAACAAGACGCGCGAGGACCATCGCACGGTGATGGACGCGATGATCAAGCTTTACGCGCAGTACAAGGAGACGCTCGAGAAGCAGTCGATGGGCTTCAGGATGTCCGACTGGGACCGCAAGCTCCTGAAGTACGGCGCGATGTTCGAGGAGAAGATGATGGACCTTTCGGTCAACATCGATCTTATCGACGCGCTCGACCTCGGCTGGAAGATCCTCGCCGACTGCTTCGACAAGGGCGAAGTCGGCATCCCTTCGAAGATGTCCGACAAGTACTGGCCAAAGAAATGAACACGACACGACGCGACTTCGTTACGAAGAGCGCAGCTCTCGCGCTCCTGTCCTGCAGGGGCTCGGGGCTTTTCGCCGCCGCCGAGAAAAAGCGCCTCAACATCCTCTACATCATGACCGACGACCACGCCGCGCACGCGATAAGCGCGTACGGGTCGCGGATCAACAAGACGCCGAACATCGACCGGCTCGCGCGGGAGGGGATGCTGCTCAAGAACTGCTTCTGCACAAACCCGATCTGCACGCCGAGCCGCGCCGGAATCCTGACCGGCGAGTATAGCCACAAAAACGGCGTTCCCGTCTTCAACGACATCTCGACGGACATCAAGACCGTCGGCGGCTACATGCGCGACGCGGGCTACTACTCGGCCTTCATCGGCAAATGGCATCTCGGCGGCCCCAAGACGGTGCGCGACGCCGACTGGGATCGCTGGATGGTCTACGCCAACCAGGGCGTCTACTTCGACCCGTGGTTCTGGGAGAAGAAGGACGGCAAGATCGTCAAGACGGAGTACCGCGGCGAATACGCCACGGAGAACATCACGAAGGTGACGGAAGGCGTGATCGACGGAGCGCTTGCGACCGGGAAGCCCTTCTTCGTCATGATGCACCACAAGGCGCCCCACCGCAACTGGCTGCCGAGCGACAAGTACAGGGCCGCGTTCCGCAAGCTGACGCTCAGGGACATCCCGCCGCCAGACACCCTCTTCGACGACTGGAAGGGACGCGCCTCGCCCATAAGGACGACGGCGATGACCCTTCTCCACCACATGCGCCTCAAGGAAGACCTGAAGCTCGCGGAGTACTTCGCCGGCGGCGGCAAGTTCGAGTTCGAGGGACGCAGCTACGAAGGCGCGAAGGACGCCGCCGGGAAATTCATCGACGCCTGGCCAGAGGGAATGGACGACCGCGCGAAGACCGCCCTTTCCTACCTCCGCTACATGCAGGACTACCTCGCCTGCGTGCAGTCCGTCGACGATTCCGTCGGCGACATGTGCGACTACCTCGCGAAGAAAGGGATCCTCGACAGCACCGTCGTGATCTACACCTCCGACCAGGGGTTCTTCCTCGGCGACCACGGGCTATACGACAAGCGCTTCATCATGGACGAGGTCGCGCGCATGCCTTTTCTCGCGCGCTGCCCCGCGATCATCGCGCCGGGAAGCGTCAACTCCGACATCGTGACGAACATCGACTTCTCGCCGACGTTCCTCGACATCGCGGACGAACCGAGGCCCGGCCGCATGCAGGGCGAGAGCTTCCTCGGAAACCTCAGGGGGCGCACGCCGGGATCATGGCGCGAGGACTGCTACATGCGCTACTATGTCGAAGGCGGAGAACACGCGACGAGCGCGTGGTACGGCATCCGCACGAAGACCGACGCGCTCGTCTACTACTACAAGCGCGACGAGTGGGAGTACTTCGACATCGTGAAGGATCCCGACGAAGTGAAGAACGAGTACTCCAACCCCGCATACCGGGAGCGAATCGACTTCCTAAAGAAGCGCATCGCCGAACTGAAGCAAAAGCTCGGCGACGACGACAAGTACGCAAACGCCAAGGAATACGGCCCGATAGAATGACGTGGCCGGCCGCGTTTCCCGAGAGGGGCTCGGCCCAGCCAAGACGGGCCTTATGCGTGGCCCGAACCAGGAAAGCCCTAGGCGTCGCGGCGACCGGCAATGGCGCGCTTTAGAGTGAGCGGGTCTGAATACGCTATGCCGGAGTCGGCGGGAAGCCCGAAGGCAAGGCGCGTCACCTTGACGCCAGCCCCCTTAAGCACCTCCGCAACGTAGCCAGCCGTCGCATCTCCGTCCATATCGGTCGAAAGCGCGAGAAGGACCTCGGAAACGCCCTCTTCGCGAACGCGCGCAACGAGCTCCGAAATCCTGAGGCGCTCCGGCCCCATGCGCCGCGCAGGGGAGAGCTTGCCGCCGAGCGCGTGGTATCTGCCGCGGAACGCGCCAGACGCCTCGATCGACACGATGTCGGCCGGCTCCTCGACGACGCAGACGACCGTTCCGTCGCGCGTCGCGTCGGTGCACATGTCGCAGGGGTCGCGGTCTATCGTCGTGAACGCGCCGCAGCGAGAACAGCAGCGCACGGAGTCGTGCGCTGCCCTTAGCGCCGCTGCGAGCGGCTCCGCGAGACGCGCCGGTTCGCGGACGAGCGCGAGCGCCGCGCGCGACGCCGAGCGGCGCCCGAAGCCGGGGAGCTTCGCGAGGCACTTCTCCAGCTCGGCGACCGGCGCTATCATTTCCCGAAGAGGCCGCCTGCGCCGCCCGCCTGCATCATCTTCTGCATCTCGGCCTGCGTCGCGTCCTTCGCCTTCTTTAGCGCGCCGTTCACGACGTTGAAGAGCATCGTCTCAAAACGCTGGGGCTTGCCCGCCTTGACCTCTTCGTAGGCCTCGGGGGTGATCGCGATCTTGTCGATCGTCATGTCGCCCTTCGCGATGACAGTTATTCCGCCGTTCGAGTACTCGGCCTTGATCTTCTGGATTTCATTCTGGATGCGCTTAGCTTCGCTGCGCATCTGCATTGCCTCTTTTATCTGGTCGAACATTCCCATGGTATGATTCCTGATTGAAAAGTTGAAAGGTTGAAAAGTTGAAAAGCTGGAGGGTTTAGACTTCCAGCTTGCGGCCGGACAAGTCCTCGTAGGCCTTCAGGTAGATTTCGCGTGTACGCGAGATGACGTCGTCGGGAAGGACAGGCCCCGGCGGCTGGTGGTTGAAGTTGATGGAATCGAGCCAGTCGCGGACGTACTGCTTGTCCAAGGACGGCGGGTTCTTGCCGACGGCGTAGCTCGAGACGGGCCAGAAGCGCGACGAATCGGGCGTAAGCACCTCGTCCGCGAGGATGAGCGAGCCGTCTGCGTCAAGGCCGAACTCGAACTTCGTGTCGGCTATGATGATGCCGCGCTCGCGCGCGTAGTCTGCCGCCTTCGAGTAGAGCGAGACAGTCGTGTCGCGGAGAAGCGTCGCCGTCTTTTCGCCGACGAGCTTGACTGTCTCATCGAAGTTGATCGCCTCGTCATGGTCGCCGATCGCGGCCTTCGTCGTCGGGGTGAAGAGGACTTCGTCGAGCTTCGAGGCGTTCTCGTAGCCAGCGCGCAGCTTCATGCCGTTTACGGTGCCGGACTTCTGGTATTCCTTCCAGCCCGAGCCAGTGAGGTAGCCGCGGGCGATGCATTCGACCTCGACCATCTTGACCTTCTTGACGAGCATGGAGCGGCCGCGAAGGTCCTCCTTGTAGGGCTTAAGCTCGGCTGGGTACTCGTCTACGTTCGCCGTCACGAGGTGGTTCTTCATGCCGAAGAACTCCATCCAGAAAAGGGAAAGCTGGTTGAGGACCTTGCCCTTGTCGGGAACACCGCAGGGGAGGATTACGTCGAACGCGCTGATGCGGTCTGTCACGACCATCAGGAGCTTGTCGCCGAGATCAAAGACATCGCGGACCTTGCCGCTCTTCTGCGGAAGCCCCGGTATGGCGCATTCGAGGAGCGCATGATTCTTGTCGTATTTCATAGTATGCATATTATAGCAAAATCGCCGCGTCTGCGCATCAGTCGTTCATCCGTCCGTTTATACAAAAAAAGCCCT
>Ga0310695_10001563_pt1 | contig 53265 bp, 44 predicted proteins | sample RumenRJG_04DNA_FD_203882 | JGI IMG/M metagenome (GOLD analysis project Ga0310695, IMG submission 203882) | Bovine rumen microbial communities from Lethbridge, Alberta, Canada - RJG_04 (v2) (version 2) | ecosystem: Host-associated > Mammals > Digestive system > Stomach > Rumen | place: Canada... | reverse complement strand
TTCTACGAATGCTACTATTTCACCTTTGACAACGTTCTTGCCCTGCTTTGCGGTCACTGCAACTATCCTTCCGTCGCGTGCGGGCACTATCTCCTCGCGGCCGTAGTAGGTCTGCACATAGCCGACAGGCTCCCCTGCCTTCACGGCCGTGCCCACGACGGGTGCGGAGGAATCGTCGTCCACATCAACCTGCCAGAGAAGCTGGCCCTTGACGGGAACCTGCACCGGGACTGCATGAGGATACTTCTCAGTATATTCTTCCACGCTGAATTCGGGCATCTCCACGACGGGGCGCGTCACCTTGATGGGAGCGCCGGCCTTGGCGCGGAAGTCCTCGAGTTCGGCATTGAAACGCTGTTTGGCAAGGCCGGAGCGGAAGTCGCGGTACTGCCTTTCGTGCATGGCGAACTCAAAGAGTTCCTCCTGGTCGGGGCCTTCGTCCCAGCCCTCTTCCTTCATCATCTGGCGGAACTTGGGGAGTTCGTCCGGATACATGTCCTGAGGGTTGCCGGTGTAGAATTCGTCGCCTTTCTCCTTCACCAGCTGCACGATCTCGGGGGCAAGTTCGCCGGGGAGTCTGCCCATCTTTCCGAGTATCATTCCCCATGTATCCTTGTCGATGGTCGTCCAGCGGGGATTGCCCTTCACCACGTTCAGAAGGTTCATGAGAGCGGTATTCTTGACATACTGGCTGAACGGAGTCACGAGGGGCGGATAACCGAGGCGGGGCCATACGTACTGCACTTCCTCGAAGAGCTTGACCATCAAGGTGTCGAGGGTTATATCCGGGCGGCCGGCAGCGCGTTCGGCAGCGTTCACGGCGCCGAGGAAAGGCTTGAGGTCGGCCATCATCGAGCCCATCATACCTCCGGGAAGGCCGCAGCCTACCAGCAGCGAAGTCATGACCTTGTTGGCAGGGTTGATCCAGTAGCCGAGGAAGTCGTCGATAAACTCCTGGGTGAGAGCGCGCACCTGCATGTATGCGTCCATATTGATATCCTTCACCAGGAAGCCGTCGGCCTTGAGCATCTCGCGGACGGTGATTACATCCGGATGCACCTTGCCCCAGGAGAGGGGTTCTACCGCAACGTCGATGTAGTCGGCACCGGCGCGGGCGACCTCCAGCATGGATGCAGGGCTGAAGCCGGGGCCGCAGTGGCCGTGGTACTGCACCTTGATATGAGGATATTTCTTCTTGATTTCGGATGTCAGCTGCGCGAGGAAGGTGGGGCGGCCGATGCCCGCCATGTCCTTGAGGCAGATTTCATCGGCGCCGTACTCTACCAGATGGTCCACGACGCCCATATAATACTCTACCGTATGTACCGGGGAATATGTAATGGAGAGGGCTGCCTGGGAGATCATTCCAGCCTTCTTGGCGTACTCGACGGAGAGTTTGAGGTTGCGGTGGTCGTTGAGGCCGCAGAAAGAACGGGCGATGTCGGTGCCCTGCGCCTTCTTCACCTTGAACATCAGTTCGCGCACATCCGCCGGCACGGGGTTCATGCGGAGGGCGTTGAGGCCGCGCTCTAGCATATGGGTCTGGATTCCCGCCTTGTGGAAGGGGGCCGTCCACTTGCGCACGGCGATGTTGGGATTCTCGCCGTAAAGTAGATTTACCTGCTCGAATGCACCGCCGTTGGTTTCAACGCGGTCGAAGCATCCCATATCTATGATTGCGGGGGCTACCCTTACGAGTTGGTCGACTCTGGGCTGGTATTTGCCCGAAGATTGCCACATATCCCTGTATACCAGGGAGAACTTGATTTCTTTTGCCATAAAAACTATGTTGTCATTCCCGGTCTGACCGGGAAACCGATTACAAAGATAAAAAATAAACTTGCAGGGTTAAAATATTTTTGTACCTTTGTGGTCCCTAACACGGTGCGATTAGTTCAGTTGGTAGAGCACCAGATTGTGGTTCTGGTTGTCGTGGGTTCGAGCCCCACATCGCACCCAAAGCAAAAGACGAGGCCGTTTGGACCTCGTCTTTTGCTTTGGGTGCATAGCACCTTTGTTCAGGGGCGCTGCCCCTAAAGTACCCCGCAGCTCCCGGGCTTTGTCCTCCGGACCGCCCTCCGCCGTTCGCGCTGAAGCGCTCATTTTTTGTTTTGTTCCGGATTTTACCTCTTTTTCGGAACAAACACTTCAAATCGAAACGTTTGTTCCCGTTTCAGGCCTGTTTTCGGAACAAACCTCCATAGGAATCACTGACCAGCCTTATTTTTCCGCCCCATCACCCAACCACCTAAATGGCGGCATCCATGGCATTCTCCAACTGTACAAGGTCGAATAATACCCCGGGGACCTTGTATACCCCCGGATTGCAGGAGTATGTTTTCTATTGAAAAGTTGCAGATTCAATTTTTATTTGTACCTTTGCTAAGTCATGTGATTAATGACAATTTGTACCGAACCTAAAAACAGACATCTACTCCTAATAGGTGTCTGTTTTATTTCACTCAAAGACACTTAACTCGAGGGGAGGTGATGAATCAAGGGAGTCCGTTGTCTTCACAAGGTACAAATTATTAATCATATGAAAAGAAAGACTAGGAGTGCCTGATGTAGAAGAGTGAAAGGCTCTGCCGCAAGGCGGCTCTGTTCTATCCCCTCGGGTTTTTTGAGTATTTGAGTCCATCTTGAGAAGGACGGCCAACACTACTACTATGGGAACCTGAAGGCCCTGACCGACCATTGGTCCAAGGATGCCATCGGGGTCTCTTACTCGTACTTGAAGAACCTCAACATCTCCGAAGAAAAGCCCTATCGGAATGATTTTTGCATCATTCGCAGAGGTTGTATTGTTACCTCATCAAGACATGAAAAGAATTAAAGGAATCATTCTATTTGCCGCCGTTGTATCTATTATAAGTTGTGGCTCTGCTAAACAAGCCACTTCAACTATTGTAGGTGGAGACTACGATGCAAAAAAGAACACCACCGAGTATTTTGTGTTTCCCTACGGTCAAGTTTCAATTCCTGGCAAATGGGAGAAAACCTCTTACAATAGTGTTTCAAGACAGCAATTCTTCCGCAATGACGAGTCTGTCAACATTGCCGTTTCATTTGGTCCCTACGATAAATACGAGTTTAACATGGATGGCTCGTTAAAGGGATATGAGTTTGTGGAGGCTTTCTACGAATGGGAGTCCAAATACTTCGTTTCAAATGGACTTGAGTGCAAGATTCTTGAGACTGATAAAGGGAATAAACACATCTTGTATCGCGTCTTCGGTAATAAGTTCGATACCTATATCTTGATTTGCGAAAAGAATGGATTTGTCAGCAACTTCTCAATCAATGCAACGGACAAATGGACCGAGCAACAAAAGGTTGATTTCCTGAAGAGTCTCTTATAACGAATCAACGAATCCGTTTAATACAAAAAGAAAAGGTGATACATTCAGCAACGGTGTATCACCTTTTTAATATTGTAAACTGATACGTTTCGCCGTTCAGCGGGAGCGGTAGCAGCGGAGGGTGTTCTTCATCAGCATGGCGATGGTCATGGGGCCGACGCCGCCGGGGACGGGGGTGATCCAGCCTGCGACAGGGGCGCAGGAAGCGAAGTCCACGTCGCCGCAGAGTTTCCCTTCGGCATTGCGGTTCATGCCCACGTCTATCACCACGGCTCCGGGCTTGACCATGTCTGCTGTAATCAGGCCGGCCTTCCCTACCGCGACCACCAGCACATCTGCCTGACGGCACACGGCGCCCAGGTCTGCGGTGCGTGAGTGGGCGATGGTGACGGTCGCATTGCGGTCCAGCAGCAGTTTCGCAACCGGCTTGCCCACAATGTTGCTGCGGCCCACCACCACGGCGTTCTTGCCGCGCAAATCGTATTCTATGCTGTCCAGAAGCCTCATCACGCCCGCAGGAGTGCAGGGCACGATGCAATCCTTCCCAAGCCACAGCCCGGCAACGTTGGAAGGATGGAATCCGTCCACGTCCTTCTCTGCGGAGATGGCATCAATCACCTTCTCCTCGTCGATATGCTTGGGGAGAGGAAGCTGGACGAGGATGCCGTCCACGGCAGGATCTTCGTTCAGCACGGATATCTGCGACAGCAGTTCGTCTTCCGAAACAGCGGCGGGCAGTTCAACAAGCTTCGATTCCATCCCGGTATATGCGGCAGCCTTGATTTTGTTGCGCACATACACCTGGCTTGCAGGGTTATCCCCCACAATGATTACGCAGAGGCAGGGTACCCGCTCACCACGGGACACGATCCCGGCGACCTCCGCCTTAACTTCGTCCTTTACGGCCTGACTGATGGCCTTTCCGTCTATTATCATATTTCCAATGCGCAGTGCGCTATATCATTCCTGTAAAACAAATTGTCGCAGCGTACCCTGGCCACCTCGCGGTACACGTTCGCACGGGCGTCGGCCACGTCGGTGCCGCTTCCTACTACCATCAGCACACGGCCGCCGGATGTGGTCAGCACACCGTCGCGAAGGGCTGTTCCCATATGGTAGACCTTGGCCTCAACCCCGGTCAGGCCTATTTCAAAGCCCTTTTCGTACTTGCCGGGATAGCCCTTCGATGCCAGCACCACGCCCAGCGTAACGGCATCTTTCCACACGGGTTCAGAGGTCTCGCGGCCGCTTGCAACCGCATCAAAGATATCAAAAATATCGCTCTCGAGCAAAGGCAGCACCACCTCCGTCTCCGGATCCCCGAAGCGGGCGTTGAACTCTATCACCTTTATGCCCTGGGGAGTTTTCATCAGACCTCCGTAGAGCACACCGCTCAGCGGACATCCCTCCGCGACCATCGCGGAAGCCGCCTTGCACATTATCTCCCTGAAGGCAAACTCCCTGTCGGCCTCAGTAATGAACGGCAGGCCGGTGTAAGCGCCCATCCCTCCGGTATTGGGGCCCTTGTCGCCATCGTAGGCACGCTTGTGGTCCTGCGAAAGCGGCATCGGATACACCCGCTCCCCGTCCACAAAACAGAGGAAGGAGAATTCCGGACCGGTGAGATAATCCTCGATCACAACCCTGCCGGCACCGAAGGTTTCGTCCAGCAGCATATCGGAAAGGGCTGCCCTGGCTTCAGCAAGATCCTGAGCGATCACCACTCCCTTGCCGGCCGCCAGCCCGTCATACTTGATGACAGCGGGGAAAGGCCTGGCGGCAACGTACTCCAGCGCCTCGTCATACGAAGAGAAACTGCGGTAGCCGGCGGTAGGGATGCCGTACTTTGCCATCAGCTCCTTGGCAAACTCCTTGGAACTCTCGATGCGGGTGGCGGATTTGGTATGACCGAATATCTTGAGGTCGGCAGCGCGGAAAGCATCCACTATGCCGGCTGCAAGCGAAGCCTCGGGCCCTACCACGGTAAGATCCACCTTATTCTCCAGCGCGAAGGCCTTGAGGCCCTCGACGTCGGTGTCTTTCAGAGGAAGGTTGAACGCCTGTTCTCCTATGCCGGCATTGCCGGGGGCACAGTAGATCTTTTCCACCTGCGGACTGCGGCTGAGCGCATCCACGATCGCGTGTTCGCGACCGCCGCCTCCGATTACCAGGACAGTTTTTCCCAGACAGTCCTCCAATTTTATTTCCTTGCCTTCAATGGCAGATCTCTGGCTGGGGAGAGGATATGCAAGTCCCATATAATCAATGTTTAAAATGACGTACGCCCGTAAAGAGCATCACTATTCCAAGTTCGTCGGCCTTGGCGATGGCTTCCGCGTCGCGTATGCTTCCACCGGGCTGGACAATGGCGGTCACGCCGTATTCAGCGGCCAGTGCAACAGTATCGTCGAAGGGAAGGAAGCCGTCGGAAGCCAGGATGAGGCCGGAGGTAAAGCCGGCAGCCCTGGCCTCTTCCAGGGCGATGTGCGCGGAGCCCACGCGGTTGGTCTGGCCGGCGCCCACACCAATGGTATGGCCGTCGCGAACCACAGCTATAGCGTTGGATTTCACGTGCTTGACTATCTTCCAGCCGAACTCCAGGTCCTTCATTATCGCGGCCGTAGGCTTGGCCTTGGTGACGCACATATCCTCTGTCACCTGCTCGACCTGAGTGTCCAACTGCTGCACAAGGAGCCCGCCGTTGACGCCCACATACTGGGGCACGGGAGCGGAAGTGCGGGTCATGTCCACCTGAAGCACGCGCAGATTCTTCTTCGCGGAGAGAATCTCCAAGGCCTCGGGAGTATAGGAAGGAGCTATGACTATCTCGAGGAAGATGGGCTTCATTCCCAGGGCCACCTCAGCGGTAAGTTCGCGGTTGACGCCCACGATTCCCCCGTAGATGCTTACCTTGTCGGCCTCGTACGCAGCCTGCCAGGCCTGTTCGATGGTCTCTCCCACCGCAGCTCCGCAAGGGTTCATATGCTTGAGGGCGAGGCAGAAAGGTTCCTCGAAGTCGCGAAGCACGTTCAGAGCCGCGTTCGCATCCTGTATGTTATTGTAAGACAGCTCTTTTCCCTGGATCTGCCTGGCGAAGGCCAGGGAGAAAGGCTGGGGCTGGAGGGCGGAATAGAAGGCCGCTTCCTGATGGGGATTCTCGCCGTAGCGCAGGCCCTGCTTGAAATCGAACTCCAGGAAGAGTTTCTCCGGAAGGCCGGCTTTCGCACGCATGTAGGTGGCGATGCAACTGTCGTACTCCGCCGTATGGGTATAGGCCTTGGCGGAAAGCTTCAGCCGGGTGGCGTCCGAAGTCCTGCCCTCGGCGCGAAGCTCGGCAAGCACGGAGTCGTAATCGGCAGGATCACATACGATGGTGACATCCTTCCAGTTCTTGGCGGCACTTCGCACCATGGAAGGCCCGCCGATGTCGATGTTCTCGATGGCCTCTTCGAGGGTGACACCCTCCTTCGCGATGGTCTGGCGGAAAGGATAGAGATTCACGCACACGAGGTCGATGGTCTCTATGCCCTGCTCGGAAAGAGTCTGCATATGCTCCGGGAGTTCCCGGCGAGCGAGTATCCCTCCGTGCACCTTGGGGTGCAGAGTCTTCACGCGGCCGTCCAGGATCTCGGGGAATCCGGTAACCTCGCTGATGCCTATGGTCCTGACGCCCTCGCTCTCAAGGAGTTTCTGCGTGCCACCGGTGGCAATTATTTCCCACCCCAAATCTACGAGCCCCTGCACGAAGGCAACCAGGCCCGTCTTATCGCTGACGCTTACTAATGCTCTCATTTCAAAAGTTTTGCTATTGTTTCAACGTATAATGCATGTTCGATTTTCTGACCGATGCGGTGCACCTCGGCGGGATCGTCACCGTCATATTCAAAGGCCCTCTGCGCAATGATACGCCCGCCGTCCAGATCGGAATTCACCCAATGGATACTGATGCCGTACACCTTCACGCCGTATGCCACGGCCTGCTCCACCGCGTGAGCCCCCTTGAAAGCGGGCAGCAGCGAAGGATGAATGTTGATGATACGCCCGCCGTAAGTCTCCAGCAGCACGTCTCCGATGATGCGCATATATCCCGCAAGGCAGACGAGGTCGACCCCGGCTGCATCCAGCAGACCCGCAATTTCCGTCTCGAACGCCGCCTTGGAAGGATACTCCTTCGGAGAGAAAACAAAGGTAGGGATTCCCCTCGCCTCGGCCTTGGCCACCACAGGAGCCCCCGGCTTGTCGCAGACCATCAGCACAACGCCCGCATCCAGACGCCCGTCCGCGCAGGCATCGGCAATAGCCTCGAAATTGCTCCCCGTTCCGCTGGCAAAAACTGCTAATTTCTTCATTATTCAAATTATTCTCTTGATGTTTTGGAAGTATCCCCCCTTCGGGAGTTCGTCCTTCGGACTCACCCCACCATCCCTTCGGGACGGTCCCCCCGCTATCGTCGGGGTCCCTGGAAAACGAGAGTTTTCTGGGGTGCAGCCGCGGGTGTTACGTCCCTCAGGGGGGTATACTTCCAAAAACATAAATTTACAACATATTGATTACGACACCCGGTTTGTCCGTAACGCACCCGATGACGGAAGCCTTTTCGCCGCAAGCCTCCAGAATGCCGATGGCCTTCGGAGCCTCCGACGCATCCATCACCGCGATCATGCCTATGCCCATATTGAAAATATTGAACATCTCGCGATGAGGCACCCCGCCCCACTTCTCCAGCATCCTGAACACAGGCAGGATTTCCCAGGAGCCCTCCCGGATCTCAAGCCCCTGACCGGTCTGCAGCACACGCGGAATATTCTCGTCGAAACCGCCGCCGGTTATATGGCAGATACCGTGCACGTCGCAATTGCGTATCACCTCCAGCATCTGCTTCACATATATCTTCGTGGGAGTGAGCAGCACATCGCCGAGAAGGCGTCCGCCGAATTCCGGGATGGCATCCCCGTAGTGCAGGCCCGCGTCCGCAACGATCTTACGCACCAGGCTGAAGCCGTTGGAATGCACGCCGCTCGAAGCCACGCCGACCAGAACATCGCCCACCTTCACCTTCGAACCGTCGATCAGCTTCGACTTTTCAACCACACCGGTCGTATAGCCGGCAATGTCGTATTCCCCGTCGGAATACATCCCAGGCATCTCGGCGGTCTCGCCGCCGACCAGGGCACATCCTGCCTGGCGGCATCCTTCAGCGACACCGGCTACTATTGCCTCCACCTTTGAGGGAACATTGTGCCCGAGGGCAACATAGTCCAGGAAAATCAGAGGCTCCGCACCCTGGGCAAGCACGTCGTTGACGCACATGGCCACCGCATCGATCCCTATGGTATCATGCTTGTCCATCGCGAAAGCGATCTTCAATTTGGTGCCGACTCCGTCGGTGCCGCTGACCAGCACAGGCTCTTTCACCCCGAGGGATGAAAGATCGAACATCCCGCCGAACGAACCGATGTTGCCCATCGAGCCCGTACGGGCGGTGGACGCCACATGCTGCTTTATTCTTCTGACAACCTCATAACCGGCCTCGAGGTTCACGCCGGCTTTTTCGTAAGATTCCGCCATATCTATTCGCTGGTAATATTATCGTCGTAAAGCAAAGTAGGATACTCTCCCGTGAAGCAGGCCTGGCACGGATCCGCGCAACCGAAGCACGAATCGCGCGTGGACTCGGGACTGAGGTATCCGAGGGAGTCCGCCTCGATGGCCGCGCAGGCCTCTTCCAGACTGCGGTGCGAGCAAAGAAGCTCTTCCGGAGTGGAGGTGTCCACGCCATAGTGGCAGGTGAAACGCATCATGGGGCTCGCGATTCTCACATGCACCTCAGCCGCTCCCGCATCGCGCAGCAGCTTCACTATCTTGAGGCAGGTGGTGCCGCGCACGATTGAATCGTCCACCAGCACTATACGCTTGCCACTCACTATGCTGCGCACCGGAGACAGTTTCATCTTCACCCCAAGCTCGCGCATGCTCTGCACGGGCTGGATGAATGTACGGCCCACATATTTATGCTTGACAAGGCCCATTTCGAAGGGGATGCCGCTCTCCTCGGCATAGCCGATGGCGGCACTCAGGCCGGACTCCGGCACGCCCACCACCACATCGGCGTCCGCAGGGCACTCCCTGAACAGCCTGCGGCCTGCCTCCTTGCGGTATGCATGCACATTGCAGCCGTCGATGTCGCTGTCCGGACGCGCGAAATAGATGTAGTCCATGGCGCACATGCGGTGACGGGAGAACCGCGACCAGAGGGTGCTGCGCATGCCGTTGGTGTCGAAGGAGACTATCTCGCCGGGCTTGACGTCGCGGATGAATTCCGCGCCCATGATTCCGAATGCGCAGGATTCGCTGCTGACCACGTAGCCGTCGTTCAGTTTGCCAATGCAGAGGGGCTTGATGCCGTATTTGTCGCGGCAGGCATAGACGCGGCTGCGTGTCATGACGATGAAGGCGAAGCCGCCCTCCATCATATTCAGGGCCTTGACAATGCGGTCGATGCGCTCCTCGTTGTAGTTCTTCTTGATCAGATGCGCCAGCAACTCACTGTCGGTATCTGTTTGAAATATAGTGCCATGCTTTTCAAGGTAATCGGCTATCTGTCTGGCATTCACCAGATTGCCCTCACCGGCCACTACGAAATTCCCGCTCTTGTGACGGAAATACAGCGGCTCGACATTCTCGGGACCTCCCTTCGAAGCATTGGCATACTTGACGCTTCCGACTCCCATGGAACCCTTGAGTCCTCCGATTTCGCCGTTGGCGAATACCTCGCTGAGGAGCCCCTGGCCGCGATGGCGGTAAGACCTCCCTTTCTCGTCGAAGGTGGCGATGCCGCCTCCCTCCTGTCCGCGGTGCTGAAGGTTATGAAGACCGTAATAAATGTAGGTTGATGCATCCGGCACCCCATATACTGCAAGTACTCCCATGGCTAATGAAGATTAAGTTTTTCAAGTCTTTCAAGAACGCTTTTGTAAGAAGCCACGACGTCGCTGAGGTCCAGGCGGAAACGGTCCTTGTCCAGCCGCTCCCCTGTCGCTTCGTCCCACAGACGGCAGGTATCGGGGCTGATTTCATCGGAGATGATTATCTCGCCGTTGTCGGACGCCCGTCCGAATTCCAGCCGCATATCCACCAGTTCGATCCCGGCTTTATGGAAGAGATCCTGCAGCAACTCTCCGGCGCGGCGGGCCACATCGTACATCCCATCTATCTCTTCGTAGCTTGCAAGCCCCAGAGCCACTGCATGATGCTTGTTGATGAACGGGTCCTCGAGGGAGTCGTTGTTGTAGCGCAGGTCCACGATGGTATTGGGAGCCGGTGTTCCGTCCTCCACGCCGAGCAGAAGCGCCAGATCTCCTGCGATACGCCTGCGCCATACGACCTGCAGGGGTATGATTTCAATCTTGCGGCAGAGCTGCTCGCAATCTCCGGTCTGCTCGATGAAATGGGTCTTGATTCCCCTGGAGTTGAGATATCCCAGCAGGATAGCCGAGATTCTGTTGTCCAACTTCCCCTTTCCGTCGAAGCGGGCGCGTTTGATGCTGTTGTAGGCAAGGGTCACATCCTTGTATCGGAAAATGACCTTATCGGGATTGTCGGTAGCAAAAACCTGCTTCTCGTTCCCGTCGAACAATAGTTCTTTCTTTATCATATGTTTTTGAAGTAGTTGACTGCGTTCTCAAATATCGGCTGGCTGCAATTCCCGCTGATGTTCTTGAAAAGATTCTCCTCGTAGCGCTCGCTGTGCCCCATCTTTCCGAGAATGTGTCCGTCAGGACTGAGGATGCCCTCGATGCCGTAGGAGGAGCCGTTGGGATTGTCTACATAACGGAAGGCGACCTGCCCGTTCTCGAAAAGTTCGCGCGCAAGTTCTTCGCCCACGACGAATTTGCCCTCGCCATGGCTGAACGCGATGGAGTGCCTTTCTCCGAGCTTGAAGGAGGTAAGCCAGGGAGAATTCACGGACGCGACTTCGGTCGTGGCTATCAGGGAGATGTGACGGTTGATGTCGTTGCGGAAGAGGGTGGGAGATTCGGGAGTGACGCATCCCAATTTGCCGTAAGGCAGCAGACCGCTCTTCACAAGCGCCTGGAAGCCGTTGCATATTCCCAGGATAAGCCCTCCCCTGCCCAGCAGGGCGGTGATAGCCGATCCCACCTTGGCATTGTTGATTACATCGGCGATGAACTTGCCGCTGCCGTCCGGCTCGTCGCCGGAAGAGAAGCCTCCGCAGAAAGCCAGGATATGAGCTTCATCTATGCGTGCGGAGAGTTCATCTATCGAGCGGAGAACGTCTTCCGGAGTGAGATTGCGGAAGATGAAGGAACGGACCTCCGCGCCTGCCTTGCGGAAGGCCTTCGCGGTGTCGTAGTCGCAGTTTGTTCCGGGAAATACCGGCAAGCAAACCACAGGACTCTGAACAGGCTCGCCAGTTCTGCGGACGCGCAGATTCTGCGGACGGGCAATGCAGGTACCGGGTTCCCCTTGCGGGACACGGACCTGCCCTTTGCCCGGCGCGGAAAGCCTTGTGGGAGCGTCCGCAGAACTGGTACAGGCTGTATCCGCAATACGTGGAGGATACAACTTGAAGTAGCGTCCTTCGTAAACATTTTCCAGGGCCGCGAGATCCATGCATACGCCATTGATGCATATGCCACCCTCAGTCACGGTGCCAAGCAGCTCGGCGGCCGGAAAATCAAGTTCGCCCGCGACTTCCACTACCGCGGAACCATATCCCAGAGAGAACAGGTCCCTTTCGGAAACATCCACCTTCACGCCCAAGGCATTACCCAGGGACATCTTCACGAGGGCCTCGGCCACTCCGCCGTAACTCAGCGACCAGGCGGACACTATGGCGCCGGCCTCGACCTGCCCGCGGATGAAGTCCCAGTTGGTCTTCAGCGCGGCGGTATCCGGCATGCGGTTGGCAAGCGGAGTATGCCTGACGAGGTATATCCTGTTTCCCGCCTTCTTGAATTCCGGAGAAATGACCCTGCGGGCATCCACAGTGGTTATGCCGAATGCCACGAGGGTGGGCGGAACGTGTATGTGCTCGAAGGTGCCGCTCATGGAATCCTTTCCGCCGATGGAAGGGAGGCCGAGTTCGGCCTGCATCCTGAGCGCGCCGAGCAGTGCGCTGAGAGGCTTGCCCCAGGTATGAGGGTCGCTTGTCATCCTCTCGAAGTATTCCTGATAGGAGAAACGCATCCCGGACCAGTCCGCACCCGAGCAGACCACCTTGGTACATGCCTCGACCACGGAATAGGCGGCAGCATGATAAGGGCTCCACATCGCGATGTCGGGATTGTATCCGAATGCCATCACGCTCGCGGTATCGGTATATCCCGCCACGGGAATCTTCTGGACGGACACCTGGGTTTCGGTAGCCTGCCGCCTGCCGCCGTAGGGCATCAGGACGGTAGAACGGCCGATGGTGGAATCGAACATCTCCACGAGGCCTTTCTGGGATGCGACGTTGGCCGAGCCCATCACCGACGCGACCTTGTCTGCGAGAGTGGCGCCCTCAGGCCTGCGGACGAAGGGATCCTTGTCTTCCACGGCCGAGATTTCGGCCTTGGCGAAATGCCTGGCTCCGGCGCTGTCGATGAAACTGCGTGCGAGGTCGCAGACCTTGACTCCGCCGTTGAACATACGCATGCGGCCGCTGTCGGTGACATCGGCGACGTGCGTCACTTCTATGTTGTCCGCGGCGCAGAGCCTGCGGAATTCTTCTACCGAAGACGCCTCAACCACCACGGCCATCCTCTCCTGCGATTCGCTGATGGCGAGTTCGGTGGAATTCAGGCCGGCATACTTGACGGGGACGCGGTCGAGGTAGATGTCCAGGCCGTCGGCAAGTTCGCCTATGGCCACGCTCACTCCGCCGGCGCCGAAGTCGTTGCTCTTCTTGATCAGGCGGGTAACTTCCGGACGGCGGAACAGCCGCTGGAGCTGACGCTCCTCGGGGGCGTTGCCCTTCTGGACTTCGCTTCCGCAGGTCTCGAGAGAGGCCTCGGTGTGCTCTTTGGAAGAACCGGTGGCACCGCCTATGCCGTCCCGGCCGGTGCGGCCGCCCAGCATCAGCACCACGTCTCCCGGAGCAGGGCTCTCGCGGCGCACGTCGGAGGCCTTCACCGCTCCTACCACGGCTCCTATCTCCATTCGCTTGGCCGTATATCCCTCGGAATAGATCTCCCGGACATGGGTGGTCGCAAGCCCGATCTGGTTGCCGTAGCTCGAATAACCTCCGGCGGCCTTGCGGCTGATCATTCTCTGGGGAAGCTTCCCGGGGATAGTGTCCGCGACGCTCGCACAGATATCGCCCGCACCGGTCACGCGCATGGCCTGATAGACGTATGCACGGCCGGAGAGAGGGTCGCGTATGGCTCCGCCGAGGCAGGTGGCGGCCCCTCCGAAAGGTTCGATCTCCGTGGGATGATTGTGGGTCTCATTCTTGAACTGCAGCAGCCACTTCTGGGGCTCGCCGTCGACGTCCACATTTATATAAATGCTGCATGCATTGTTCTCTTCGCTCTGTTCGAGGTCCTCGAGCCTGCCCTTCGCCTTCAGCCAGCGGGCTCCGATGGTGGCGAGTTCCATCAGGCAGAGGGGCTTGCCCTCGCGCCCGAGCTCGCTGCGCATATCCGCAAAGAGCCTCAGGGAATCTTCCAGTTCGCTTTTGAGGAAGGAATCGTCTATGGTGATTTCTTCTATCTCGGAGGTGAAGGTAGTATGGCGGCAGTGGTCGCTCCAGTAGGTGTCGAGGATGCGGAGTTCGGTTTCGGAAGGATCCCTCCCCTCCTTTCCGAAGTAGTTCACGACCTCGCGCAGGTCGTCGGCGTTCATTGCGAGCCCGTGCGACTTGCAGAAGGCGGTGAACCCGCTTTCCGGCATCCCGGTGAAACCGGAAAGGTCTTCAAGCGGCTTGACGTCCGCCTGCTCGCCGAGGGCCAGGACGGAAAGGTCCTTGCGGCGGCATTCCACCGGATTGATGAAATAATGAGCAATACGGTCGAGATCTTCCCGGGAGAGAGTGTCGTCGAAGACCAGAAGCCTGGCGCTCTTGATACGGATGTCGGCGGCAGGGTCGATAAGATGCACGCAGTCCACCGCAGAGGACGCCCTCTGGTCGAACTGGCCGGGAATGTATTCCACTGCGAGATACTTCTTCCCCGCAAGGTCGACGCTGTCGGAGACCGTGTCCGTAACGGTTTCACCGAACACGCTGTACCGGCATTTCTCCACGAGCTCGTCGGTGAATCCGAACAGGTCGTATACGTTGATCAGGCGAAGTGTCCCAAGCGAGAGGGAAAGATTCTCGTTGAACTCGGAGCGCAGGCTTTCCGCCTCCACTCCGAAACGTTTCTTCTTCTCTACGAATAATCTTTTGTTGCTCATATTCTCTTAAAGCGCATGCCCACCGGCGCAGTGTGCGGGGTGGGCATGTGATTATAGTGTTGTATTCAGTACTTTGTCGCTTTGCTGTTTGCGGAATTCCTGCAGTTTTTCACTGAGGCCGGCATCCTTCAGCGCCAGTATGGCCACGGCGTAGAGTGCGGCATTTTTGGCCCCGTCTATCGCCATGGTGGCGACCGGTATGCCCGAGGGCATCTGTACTATGGAGAGCAGGGAGTCCAGCCCGTTCAGCGCCTTCGACTTGACCGGCACCCCGATTACGGGCAGAGTGGTCAGCGCGGCAATTACTCCGGGCAGATGCGCAGCTCCGCCTGCTCCCGCGATGATTATCTCCGTGCCGTTGCCTGGGGCAGCCTTGACATATTCAGCCAGAGGCCCGGGATTGCGGTGGGCGCTGAGCACTTTCTTTTCGTAGGAAATGCCGAAATCGTCGAGAGTCGCACATGCGGCGGACATTACGTCCCAGTCGCTTGCGCTTCCCATTATAACTGCAACTTTGCTCATCTGATATATAATATACTACTTGCCAACAACAGGACACAAATTTACATAAATTCTTGATACCATGAAAGCGCATTCCCCGAGTTTTATCAATAAATTTCCACGAGTTATCAACAACCCGCGACTTTCATTCCCTGACGGAAACTCCCGAATACTTCGTGGGGGCGGGGCCCATGGGGGTAGCGAAAGTCATTGACAGATTGATGGAATCAGACGTGGCGGTGCCGCTGAAACCGGTGACGGCGTACGCCTCGTAAGTGGCGACATCGGTGTACGGAATCAGGGTGCCGTCCGCGGAAAGCGTCACTGTTCCGTCCGAAGCGGCCGAGCATTTTATCGGACCGATGTTGAATGTCATTTCCACAGGCATCTGCGGAACGAAGCGGACCTTGTACATCGTAATGACGATGGTCTGGTCTTCTTCTCCTTCCGCAACGCTTACTTTAATGTTCTCGCTGGGATAATCGGTGTCTCTCACCGTACATGTCAGGGTCCCGGAATAATTGCTGCTGATTTCCACCACGTTTTCTTCGTGTGTCTCGGTTTTGGAGCAGGATGTTCCTGCGAGAGCCACGGCACCTAGTGCCAGGGCTGCGACTGCGATTGCTGTCTTTTTCATATCATTTCGAATAACTGATTCCTATCCTTATGCGGGCCGGTTTTCCCATCTGGAAGAACTCGTTTCCCATGGATTTGAAATAAAAAACCTTATACTCTTCCGAAAGAATGTTCTCGGCCCGGCACCAGAAACGGAAACTGCCGACCTTTACCGACAGGTCCGCTCCCGCGCAAGCATAGGCGGGCTGCCGGAGAGAGTTCTCTTCGTTCCAGAATATATCCCCGGTGCCGGTCAGGTCGACGCCGGCACAAATGCGTCCCCGTGCATAGGCGATGCGGGCATACAAGGTGCCCGAAGGAGCGTAGGGGATGCGTTTGCCTGCATTTTCCGATCCGGTGAAACGCGCATCCGTCAGAGCCGCGGCAAGATTCAGGCGCAGTCTCTTCCAGGAAGCGTCCAACACCGTTTCGGCGCCAAGGCTGCGGCAGCGCCCCGCATTCGTCATCATCCTTCCGGTAGATTTGCCGGGCGGGAATACCGTCATCTGCAAGTCGTCCACCATCATGGCGAACGCAGAGGCGGAGCCTTTCAGCACATAATCTTCGTGCCTCGCCGAGAAACGCACCCCGCCCTCGGCATTCCAGGCGGATTCCGGCCCGTAAGTCGTATTCGTAGCTGTACTCCCCTCAGAGGCACTCGCAAGATGCACGCCCAGTTTATCCATCATGCCGTTCATCAGGCGGTTCTGCAGAATGTCGGAGAATATCTGCGTATTGAACCCGCCGGCCTTGGAACCTTTGGAAAGCAATGCGAAAAGCTCCAGGCTGCCTCCCCGGTCCGCCTCCCTAATCGTATATGATGCGGCCAATTTGGGGATGAGCAGCCAGCGCCCGTTCGCGAGGTCTCCGTCATAACGGTCGGAGTAATGATAATAGTCCTTCATCAGCCCGGAAACCATGAAATCCAGTTCCGACCGGCTGTCGTAGCTCATGGAGTCGAATTCATAATCCACCCTGACTCCCGCCGTAAACTTCCAGCGCCCGGTCTTGAAGTACGATTCGTGATAAAACGCCGCATTCAGCATCCCGAGGCCGAAATCGCTGCCGATGAACAGTTGTTCGTCCCGGATGAAAAGATCTCCAAGTTCATCGGGGATTCCGGCGTTCGCGTTTGCAAGGATGAGATCTTCGATGCCGCTGCGTTTCATGGTCACCGGAGCGGACATCGAATTGTATTTAGCCGCGAGGAAAATTCCTGATATATGGTTCCAACGGCTGTCGGAATCCGTTTTCCTGAAAATGAACTCCTGGGTGAAGGCTCCCTGCCGCTGGGCCTGCCGGAGGGTGAATACCGGCCTGGACGTAAAATCCTGGTCCAGAATCATTTCGTCTAACATCACCTGGATGCCTGACACCGAACTGAATTGCAGGCCGCCGAACTCTTTCCACAGTTTGAAACCCTCCAGCAGACTCGCTCTGGTATAACGGCACAGGTCATTGTAGGATATGGGCTGCAGAGAGCCGCCCAGCCACTGTCGGTACGGCCACCCTCCCTGCCTCAACGCGGATACGGCCAGCGTGTTGTCGGCTTCCCATCCCTTCCGGGCGCTTTTCTGCCAACGGTGTCTTGCGTTGAAAGAATTCCCGGCATCGCATGACTCGTTGCCGTACTCATTCATGTAATAGCCCCCGATATGCCGGAAAGACAACGAGAACCCGTTGTTCCCCCGGTAAGACGAGAAACGGGCGCCCGCTTCTTCTCCGGAGCCACATTCGAATGAGGCGCTCAGGCCCTGGCGGTCGGCAGGCCCCAGGCTTGTGAGCACAAGCACTCCGGCCAGGGAATTGCGGCCGAAAAGCGTGCCCTGCGGGCCCCGGAGGAAATCCGCCCTACGTATATCGAAGAATTCGGAATCGTAGAGATTCTTGTCGAGAACCGGGATGTCGTCGATATAGAGCCCCACGACAGGGTTGTCGATACGCGAGCCCACACCCCTCATATAGATTGTCGAGGTCATGGCCGAACCATAGTCCGGAGCATGCAGGCCGGGCACGGAAGACGAGAGTGTTTTAGGACTTTGCAGTCCTCTCTGCTCCACATCTTCCAGATAAAAGAAACTGACCTGGGCCTGAGCGCCGAACAACTCAGCCGACAGTTTGGCAGAGGCGTTCACCCGGGATGCAACAAGGGTGTCGGAAACGACACCCAAGCAACAAAAGGCAATATTTGCCAATAGTACCAACAACAATACTTTAAAATAACCGGATGCAAAGATAACTCTGCACCCGGCCTTATTTTAGGATATTTCTCCTTATTTTTAGCACTTTTTCCACTTTCTGTACTCCAGCGGAGTAAGGGACGTGTGCTTTTTGAAGAAACGGGAGAAATATGACTGATCTTCCAGACCTATCCTGGCTGCGATGTCTATCAGCGGAAGCTCCGTCGTGCCAAGAAGGGACTTTGCCTGGGAAATGCGCGACAGATTGATCCAGTCCATGGCGCTGCGCCGTGTCGCCGTTTTCACGAGCTTGTTAAGACGGTCGGGGGAAACTCCGAGATCTCCGGCGTATCTGCTTACGGAGTGCACCGGTTCGTTTCTGTCGAAAACCCGGTCCAGAAACTGGTCCGCGATTTTGTTCCCGGCGTTCTGCGACGATGCCGAACTCTCTGCAAGAATCAGGTCGACGGCACTTGAAAGAAAGGCCGAATCCGACCTTGCCGCAAGGCGGCTGAAGGAGACGAAACGCTCGAGCATCTGCGCAAACAGCGTGTCCGCGAACTGTTTATGCATGAAGGAATCCCTGAAAGAATGCAGCAACGGTCTGCCGGAATGCAGGAACGCATAAGAAGTATCCTTCAGGAAAGAACGGCTGAACGCCCCGCTGTAACCTGTTTTGCCCTGATACCAGCGGACCTCGAAAACGGTTTTTTCCGGAATCAGCAGAAGGTCCCCGGATTTCAGGTAAAATGCAGCCACGGTCCCATCCTCTCCCGCATTGACCAGGGCTTCTCCATCCACGACATAAATGAACCCGTACAAGGGCATGGACGCGGCAGGAGTATGAAAAACGCCTGCAGGTTTAAGTCCTCGGACATAAACCTGCATGGCGTTCAGATCGGCATCGGGATGCCAGTATGGAAGTTGATTACTGCTCATCAGGACCGTTGTTGCCGCCGTAGTCGGGGCCGGGTCCCTGAGGGCCACCCTGCGGGCCGCCCTGGTTAGGGTCGAATCCGCCCTGAGGGCCTGCCTGTCCTGCCTGGGCTCCGGCCTGGTACATCTTCTCGAAGGCCTTGCTGAGAGCTTCGCTGTAGCGGTCGATGTCGGCGATGTTCTGATTCTTGACGGCCTCCTTGAGAGGATCGAGATTGCTCTCGACTTCGGCCTTCACATCTGCAGGCACCTTGTCGCCGTTGTCCTTGAGGAACTTCTCCGCCTGGAAGCAGAGGGCGTCGGCGTTATTGATCTTGTCGACACGCTCCTTGGCGGCCTTGTCGGCATCTTCGTTTGCCTTGGCTTCGTCGCGCATGCGCTTGATTTCGTCGTCGCTCAGGCCGCTGGAAGCCTCGATGCGGATGTGCTGCTCCTTGCCGGTGGACTTGTCCTTCGCGGACACGCTCAGGATACCGTTGGTGTCGATGTCGAAGGAGACTTCGATCTGAGGGATGCCGCGGGGTGCGGGAGCGATGCCGTCGAGGTGGAAGATACCTATCTGTTTGTTGTCCTTTGCCATGGGGCGCTCGCCCTGGAGCACGCGGATCTCAACCGAAGGCTGGTTGTCGGCAGCGGTGCTGAACACCTGCTCCTTGTGTACAGGAATGGTGGTATTGCTCTCGATGAGCTTGGTCATGACTCCGCCGAGGGTTTCGATACCGAGGCTCAAAGGGGTGACATCGAGAAGGAGCACGTCCTTCACGTCGCCTGCGAGCACACCGCCCTGGATTGAGGCGCCGATGGCGACTACCTCGTCGGGATTGACGCTCTTGTTGGGCTCCTTGCCGAAGAACTGTTTCACGAGTTCCTGGATCTTGGGGATACGGGTGGATCCGCCTACGAGCAGGACTTCGTCGATGTCGGAGGTACTCAGGTGAGCATCCTGCAGGGCCTTGCGGCAAGGCTCGATGCTGCGCTGGAACAGATTGTCGCAGAGAGCTTCGAACTTGGCGCGGGTAAGGCTCTTCACGAGGTGGCGGGGAACGCCGTCGACCGCGGTGATGTAAGGCAGGTTGATTTCGGTGCTGGTCTGGTTCGAGAGTTCGATCTTGGCCTTCTCGGCAGCCTCCTTGAGACGCTGGAGAGCCATAGGATCCTTCTTGAGGTCGAGACCGCCGTTCTCGGATGCGAACTCGCTTGCGAGCCAGTCAATGATGACCTGGTCGAAATCGTCGCCGCCGAGGTGGGTGTCGCCGTTGGTGGACTTCACCTCGAACACGCCGTCGCCGAGTTCAAGGATGGAAATATCGAAGGTGCCGCCGCCAAGGTCGTACACGGCGACCTTCATGTTCTTGTTCTTCTTGTCGAGTCCGTATGCAAGGGCTGCGGCGGTAGGCTCGTTGATGATACGCTTGACGTCGAGGCCTGCAATCTTGCCTGCCTCCTTGGTTGCCTGCCTCTGAGAGTCGGAGAAGTATGCAGGAACTGTGATGACAGCTTCGGTGACAGGCTGACGGAGGTAGTCCTCGGCAGTCTTCTTCATCTTCTGGAGGATGATTGCGCTGATCTCCTGGGGAGAGTAGAGACGCCCGTTGATGTCGACGCGGGGAGTGTTGTTGTCTCCCTTCACCACGTTGTAGGGCACGCGGGCTGTCTCACGGCCGACCTGGTCGTAGGTCTCACCCATGAAACGCTTGATGCTGAACACCGTGTTCTTAGGATTGGTAATGGCCTGACGCTTGGCGGGTCCTCCCACCTTGCGCTCGCCGTCGTCGGTGAACGCCACCACCGAAGGGGTGGTACGCTGGCCTTCGTTATTGATGATTACGGTAGGCTGATTGCCTTCCATGACCGCCACGCAACTGTTCGTGGTTCCAAGGTCGATTCCAATGATTTTTCCCATGATATCTGTCTTTTTTTGTTTTTCGTCTTTATGTCACCTTGCGGCGACGCTTTTCCTTATAACGAAAGCTGTGCCACCGGCTGATTTCTGACAAATTGTCATTATCTTTGCCGCAGCTATGGAATATCGCACTCTGGACAAGGCGGAATATGACGATCTCGCGTCCCGCATCGTATACGAAGACAACCACCTGCTTGTATTCGACAAGAAGGCGGGAGAAATAGTGCAGGGAGACAAGACCGGGGACGAGGCCCTCAGCGAAACCCTCAAGGCGTTTGTCGCGATGCGCGACTCCAAGCCGGGCAAGGTCTTCATGGGAGTCCCCCACCGCCTGGACCGTCCGGTGTGCGGCCTTTGCATCTTCGCAAAAACCTCCAAGGCTCTGGAAAGGCTGAATGCGATGTTCAGGAACTCGGAGGTGCACAAGACCTACCTGGCGCTGTGCTGTGCGGCGCCGCAGCAGCCGGAAGGTCTGCTGGAAGACTGGATGGAACGCAACGAGCGCCTCAACAAGAGTTTCATCACCCGAAAGCCGGGGCCAGGGGCCAAACTCGCGAAACTGCGCTACAGGCACGTCGCCGACACGGAGCGTTATCATCTCCTGGAGGTCGAACTGCTCACCGGCCGCCATCACCAGATACGCTGCCAGCTCTCCCACATGGGATGCCCCATCAAGGGGGATCTCAAATACGGGGCACCGCGTTCCAACCCGGACGGAGGAATATGCCTTCAGGCGCACAGCGTCACTTTTGTGCATCCTGTACGGAAGGAGGAACTTCGGCTCGTGGCAGCCTTACCTCAATCCTGGAAACTTCCGGCCGGGGTTTTTGAAGCCTGAGGCGGGTGAGCATGTCGGACGGCGTCTCGTTCATGAACATCTTGAAACACATATTGTAGGTGACCTGCGAATGGAATCCGCACATGAATGCGAGTTCGATCACCTTCAGCCACGGATCCGACCTCATGAGTTCCACTGAATAAAGCACCCTGTGCCAGTTTATGTACTGGCGGAAATTCCTGTCCGTATACTTGTTGACGGCGCGGCTGATGTAGACTTTATTGATCTTCAGGACCTCCGACACGCGCTCGAGCGTCAGCTTGTCGTCGAGATAAGGTTTATGATCCTGCATGAACTGCTCGATGCGCTTGTACGCCTTTGCCAGGATGGCGCCTTCCACCTCGGGTATCACCTCCGACATGTTGCCCCCGGAGAGGAGTATGGTCTGGATGCGGCGTTCCTTCCTGCGGCCCAGCATCATGGTCCTGCCGTTCCTGGCACGCAGGTACAGCACCACATTCAGCGCTGACAGGGCCATCGCCATATATCCGTATGCATGCGCGGGAGCATCATCGAAGCGCATTGTGACGATGCAGGCGACAAGGGCGAGAGTGACCATCGAATAAACCATCCTCGAATCCTCTTCCGCACAGCACCAGGCCGCATCCTTGCGGAACAGTTCATTGGGATTCCTGTATTTCAGGGCCGTGGCGGCTATATGGAGCAGGATGAGGAACGCGGCGGCAGGATAGAGCATGAGGTATACAGGCATCAGCCGGCCTCCCTGCTGCAAGGCGGCGACAAGAAAGAAGAGCGATGCCGGGGCTATGAGCTGCAGATTGGCCGAACACTCCTCGCGGGTGAGAGGATATGCAAGGTATACGGAAGAAGTCACTGTAAGATAACAGCATATCCGGAATGCCCTGTCGTCCCTGCCGTGGACGAGCAGTTCGATAAGGACAAACAGGGCGAGGAGGATCAGCGGATAAACCCGGAGAAAGGAATGCAGGGTCAGAAAACGTTTCATAGGCGCTTTTTTTCCGGGCAAGATACTACAAAACCCCGTACAGAAGGTAGGTCTGAACGGGGGTAAAAACTAAAAAATAATGTTTGCGTACAAGAAAAGATTTTACCTACATTATCTACCTACTTTTTCTTTATCGCATCGAAACCCTTTCCGTATACTCCTGTCACGGAAGTGACGGAGAGGAAGGCGTCGGGGTCGATCGCCTTGATGTAACGCAACAGAATATTCAGGTCGGTCTTTCTGGTAAGGACCATCAGCACCTCGGTATTCTCCTTCGTATACCAGCCCTTGCCGTCCAGCACAGTCACTCCCCTGTGGAGGTCCTTCGTAATGGAATCGGCGATTTCGGCATAGTGCTTCGAGAGGATGAACAGCTGCACGCTCTGTCTGGAACCGGAGATGACAAGGTCGAGCACGGTGCTGTTGATGGTGATGAGAATGAAACCGTACACCACGTTGGTCAGTTTCTCCACAAAAGGCAACTCTTCTCCGTCAGGAGTATAGGAGGGCACCAGCAGCGAAGAAAGGATGATCACTACATCCATATAGAGAATGAGCCTGCCGGGAGACACGTTGCGGTATTTGTTGACCATCAGCGCGATGATGTCCGTTCCGCCCGTGCTGCCGCCCGCTATCATCGTGAAACCGATGCCCACTCCAACCATGATGCTGCCCATGATGGTGCTCATGAGTTTGCCGTTGTCCAGGGCTATCGCCTGTATGAAGTCGGCGGGAATAAGGTCCTGGAACAGGTTGAGTCCGATAGACGCAAGTATGGTGGCGTAGATGGTCTTCCATCCGAAACCGAAGCCGAGCACGAACATCGCGGCTATGATGAGGGCGGCATTGACCACGAAATAGGAATAACCTATCTTGATCACGCCGTGAGTGGCATACTGCAGGATGGCGGAGACACCTGTCACTCCCCCGCCGACAAGATTGTTCGGCACCAGGAAAATGCTCCATCCGAGAACGAAAAGCATAATGCCCAAAGTCACCATGGCATAATCGCGTATGGTATGACCGATTGTAGTTTTAAGCGTTGCCATCTTTCTTTTTCTTCCTTGATGAAATACCTGCCTTGATTTCTTCGAAGCCTTCGCCGTATACGCCTCCGACAGGGTTGACCGTCATGAATGCGCTGCTGTCCAGCTCCTTGATTTTCTTGGAAAGTTCCGGCACTTCGTTGCGGCGCATGAGGAGAAGCAGCACGTCCTTTTCCTGCTTCGTGTACCAGCCTACAGCCTTGAGCACCGTGACTCCGCGGTCCATCTTGTAAATGATGTAGTCAGCAATCTCCCTGTTCCTGGACGAGAATACCAGCAGCTGCACAGCCCCCCTGTCGCCAACGACCACATAGTCGATGACAAGCGCATAGGCCGCCATCATGATGTAGCCGTACACCATGTCTCCGAACATTTTGCCAGGAAGGAAGAGTATGGAGGTTATGATGAAGAAGTCCGTAATCAGGAACATCTTGCTTAAAGACACGGGCCAGTACTTGTTGACTATCAGCGCGATGATGTCGGTGCCACCGGTACTTCCGCCCTTGCGTATGGTGAGCCCTATGCCTACGGCCTCCAGCACACCGGCGATAACCGGAATCATCACCTTTTCGGGAATGTAAAAGAAATTACCCGGCACTGCCTGCATCCACTGCATCCCAGGCAATGCGAACAATTTCAGCATAACCGTCTGAAGAAGAATGCAATAAAGCGTGCGGGCCCCGAATCCGATGCCGAAGGCGATGACCGCAAGGCCTATCAGCAGGACGTTGATGACAAAATAGGAATAGGATGCGATGATGACACCGTTGGTTGCATACTCGATTACGGCGCAAAGCCCCATGAGACCGCCGGCAGACATGCCGTTGGGAATCATGAAACACTCCCATGCTATCGTAACGATCAGCACGGACACCGTCATGTCAAGATAGTCCTTGACGGCGTCGATAACTTTTACTTTCATTTCAAGACAATGTTGACGATCCGTCCGGGGACCACGATTACTTTGACTATGTTTTGCTCCCCGACGTACTTGGCGGTCTGCTCCATAGCACGGACCTGAGCCTCGACATCTGCAGCAGAAGCGCTCTTGGGCATATCCACCATAAAGCGCGTCTTGCCGTTGAAAGATACAGGGTAAGTGACACTGTCCTCAACTGTGAGGGCCTCATTGTATTCGGGGAAGGTGGCGCGTGTAACACTGTCGGAATGCCCGAGGCGTTCCCAGAGTTCCTCCGCCATATGAGGCGCAAACGGCGAAAGCAGGACGACCAGAGGCTCCAGAACCTCGCGGGAACTGCATTTGAGCTCAGTCAGTTCGTTCACCGCGATCATGAAGGCGCTGATGGTAGTATTGTAGGAGAAAGCCTCGATGTCTTCCTGCTCCTTGCCTATCAGCTTGTGCAGGGCCTTGAGTTCCGCTGCGGAAGCCTTGGTGTCCGTCACGAGGAAGTTCTCCCTGTCGTAGAACAGGCGCCAGAACTTGCGAAGGAATCTGTTCACACCATCTATTCCCTTGGTATCCCAGGGTTTGCTCTGCTCTACGGGGCCGAGGAACATCTCGTAGAGGCGCAGGGTATCGGCGCCGTAGCTGTCGCAGATATCGTCCGGATTGACGACATTGTACATGCTCTTGCTCATCTTCTCGACAGCCCAGCCGCAGATGTACTCGCCGTCCTCGAGAATGAACTCGGCATCCTTGTATTCGGGCCTCCAGGCCTTGAACGCCTCAAGGTCGAGCCGGTCGTTCCTCACGATATTGATGTCGACGTGGATTTCGGTCGTCTCGTACCGGTCCTTGAGTCCGAGGGAGACGAACTTGTTGGTGCCTACAATCCTGTAAACGAAATTGGAACGCCCCTGGATCATACCCTGATTGACCAGTTTGCGGAAAGGCTCGTCTTCGCATACATAGCCGAGGTCGTAGAGGAACTTGTTCCAGAAACGGGAGTAGATGAGATGGCCGGTGGCGTGCTCCGTGCCGCCCACGTACAGGTCCACATTCCTCCAGTACTTGTCCGCTTCTGCGCTTACGAGCGCCTGGTCGTTGTGAGGGTCCATATAGCGGAGATAGTAGGCGCTGGAGCCTGCGAAACCAGGCATGGTGCTGGTTTCAAGGGGATGTCCCTTGTAGTTCCAGTCCTTGGCCCTGGCGAGGGGCGGTTCTCCGTTCTTCGACTTGTAGGATTCGATTTCCGGAAGCATCAGAGGCAGTTCCTCATCCGGCACGGGAGTGGCGATGCCATCCTTGTAATAGATGGGGAAAGGCTCTCCCCAGTAGCGCTGACGGCTGAAAATGGCGTCGCGCAGGCGGTAGTTCGTCTTGCGGCGTCCGAGTCCGTGCGCTTCCACGTAATCCTTGGCGGCTTCTATCGCCTCCTTCACATCCATCCCGTTAAGGAACCCGGAATTGATCATCCTGCCTTCCTTGGCGTCGAAACTCTGTTCGCTCACGTCGGCGCCTTCGATAAGCGGAATGATGGGCAGGCCGAACTTCTTTGCAAAGGCATAGTCGCGGCTGTCGTGCGCCGGCACCGCCATGATGGCACCTGTGCCGTAACCGGCAAGCACATACTCAGATATCCAGATGGGGACCTTTTCGCCTGTGAGCGGATTGACACCGTAGGATCCGGAGAATACGCCGGTGACGGTCTTTGTCTCTGCAATGCGCTCGCGCTCAGTCTTTTTCTTTACTTCCTTGATATATGCGGCCACCGCCTCCTTCTGCTCGGGAGTGGTGAGTTCATCCACCAGCTCGCTTTCGGGGGCGAGCACCATGAAGGTGACGCCGAACACGGTGTCGGCACGGGTGGTGAAGATTGTTATGGGCTTGTGGACATCGCCGCAGACGGTATCAAACACCATCTCGGTACCCTCGCTCTTGCCTATCCAGTTGCGCTGCATTTCCTTGAGGGAATCCGACCAGTCGAGATTGTCGAGAGAGTCGAGAAGCCTGCCTGCATAGGCGGAGACGCGGAGCTGCCACTGAGTCATCTTCTTCTGCTCCACGGGATAGCCTCCGCGCACGGAGAGCCCGTCCTTGACCTCGTCATTTGCGAGCACGGTGCCCAGGCCTTCGCACCAGTTGACCGAGGTTTCTCCCTGATATGCAATGCGATAGCGCATCAGGATATCGGATTTCTCCTTGGCGGAAGCCGCCTTCCACATCTTGGGAGTTATATCGTCGTAGCCGGTGGTCTCGAACTTGGAAACCAGCTCGGTGATGGGGCGCGCCTTGTTCATCTGAGGGTCGTACCAGCTCTTGAACATGCGCAGGAAAGCCCACTGGGTCCATTTGTAGTAGTCGGGATCGCAGGTGCGGAAAGAACGGTCCCAGTCGAAGGAGAAGCCTATGCGGTCCAACTGCTCGCGGTAGCGGGCCACGTTCACGCTTGTGGTCTTTTCCGGATGCTGGCCGGTCTGGATGGCATACTGCTCCGCGGGCAGGCCGAATGCGTCGTATCCCATGGGGTGAAGCACGTTGAAACCCTTCAGACGCTTGTAGCGCGCATAGATGTCGCTCGCTATATATCCCAGAGGATGGCCCACGTGCAGACCGGCCCCGGAGGGATAGGGGAACATGTCCAAAACGTAGAATTTGGGTTTGGACGGATCTTCCTCCGTCTTGTAAGTCTTCTGCTCAGCCCAGCGCTGCTGCCACTTTTTCTCGATACTTCTGAAATCGTAATCCATATATTTTATTTCTTTGCCTTTTTCAATTTGAATTCCACATAGAGCGACAGCCTGGTACGCACAGGCTTGCCGTCCACCATGCCGGGTTTCCAGTCCGGGGATGCCTCGATCACACGCACGGCCTCGGCATCCAGCGAAGGATGCACGCCTTTCTCCACGCGGACATTGCCCACCTTCCCCTTTTCATCTATCACGAGACTCACCTGGACGCGCCCCCTGATGCCGTTCTCCAGCGCATAATCGGGATATCTCAGATAGGTATAAACCCATCTGCCGAGGAAAACGGAGGGATCTGAGGAGCCGAGGAACCGGGGCTTGACGTCGCAGTCCCCGAAGGCCACGAGCGGGACTTTCGCGTTGGCGGAAGACGCGTGGAAAGACGGAGCCGCGCCATTGCAGAGGGACAGCGTGAAATTGTAAAGATACTCGCACTGACGGGCCATTTCCTCGTATTCCAGGGGATCCGTGCCCGGACGGTATATCCTGCCTGGCTCTGCGGTGGTGAAGAACACGGCCGGAATTTCTTTGGAATAGAACGAACGGTGATCCGAAACCGCAGGCTCCGCGGCGGTCAGCACCGGCCTTGCGGGCTGAAGGGTTTCGGAGATGGCATGAAGCGTCTGGTTCAGGTCGGCGTTGGATGCAGTATAGGCAAAAAGCCCTCGTCCGGGATTGTCGAAGAAATCCAGACCCTCGTACGCATCTATCTTGTCCACTTCCGGGAACGAACGGTTCAGGAAATACCAGGAACCGGCATTGTTCTCCTCAGCGCCCCCGAATGCGGCGACTATCACCGAACGCCGCAGCAGTACCCTGTTGGTATTCAGCTTGTCGGCAAGACTGAGCAAGAGTGCGAGCCCGGTGGCATTGGAAGAAGACAGGCGGGTGCCTATGACTATGTACCGGCCGCGCAGCTGCTTGTCGTAGCCGGGAATCCAGGAAATCACATTGCGGAAAGTAGCCGTATCCCCATTTTCGCGGCGGATGCCGAAAGAAGTGTCGCCGGCGCTTTCGAAGAGTTCCATTCCGGAGGCGGAGAGCCTTCCGGAAACAAAGTCCGCAAGGGCGTCTCCGGCCTTGAGGACGGACAGGGAATCGGCGGTGCTGCGCAGAGAAGAAGCTTCCTCGCCTGCAAAAAGTTCGGCATAAGCCTGTGCGTTAGCGGAGACGGCGAGCAGTAAGGCGCATACAATGACAATAAAGTGCTTCATCGCATCATTCATTTACAAGAATCCATACATCCTTCGGGCAGAACGACTCGGTTCTGACCTTCTGGAGATTATCCCATAAATGTGCCAAAGCGTCGGTTCCGGCGACACCTACCGCCGTAAAACCATTCCCATAAGGGATTTTTTCGACTTCGTAGCCTGCGGCCTCTATCTTGGATGCAAGCCAACCGGCATTCGCGGAGTTGGAAAACGCTCCGACGATTATGTAGTATCGCTTGCCGAGCTTGAGGGCGTCCACCCCGCGAAGGCTGGCGACAGAAAGGAACATCTCCCCGGAATTCCTGATCTTGTCCAAAAGAGCAAGGGAATCCGCCTTGACCTTCTCCAGACGGCTCAGGGAGTCCATCCTGGCCTTGTGTGCAGCCTCTTCGCGAAGTATCAGTTCGCGCTTGGCCTCGATTTCGTCGGACGTCGGCCTCCCCGCAAGACGGCGGAATGAATCGCAGCCTTGCAAAAGCGCGGCAGCGAAAAGCGCCAGCAGGGCACCGGATATGAGTCTGCTTCCTGTCATAGTTTACAAATATAGAAAAAAGAATCAGTCCTCGGCATCGAAAGCCTTCACAATTTTGCTTACCAACGGATGACGCACGATATCGCGGTCGTCAAAAAATACCGACGCCACACCCTTCAGATCCTTCACGAGTTCGATGCCGCGAAGCAGGCCGGAATCTTCCTTGCGGGGAAGGTCCACCTGGGAGGCGTCGCCCGTGACTATGAACTTTGCGTTGGCGCCCATTCGAGTCAGGAACATCTTGAGCTGGCCCATATTGGTATTCTGCGCCTCGTCGAGAATGACGCAGGCCCCGTCCAGCGTACGCCCGCGCATATATGCGAGAGGGGCTATCTGGATGGTGCCGCCGCTGATGAATTCCTGAAGCTTGCGGGAGGGAATCATATCGCCCAGGGCGTCGTACAGAGGCTGGAGATACGGGTCGAGCTTGTCTTTGAGGTCTCCAGGCAGGAAACCCAGCCTCTCCCCCGCCTCGACCGCCGGACGGGTGAGGATGATGCGGCGCACTTCCCTGTTCTTGAGGGCGCGCACGGCCAGAGCGATGGCGATGTAGGTCTTTCCCGTTCCAGCAGGGCCTACGGCGAAGATAAGGTCATTGTTGAAATAGGCCTTCACCATTTTCTCCTGATTGGCGTTCCTGGCCCTGATGGCCTTGCCTTCGTTGGTGTAGACTATCACCGCATTCCCATGCTCCGCCAATACCGAAGAAGACGAGCGCCCGGCGAAGAGGTCTTCCACGTCGTAGACGGTCAGGTTGAGTTTGTGCTTGCGCACGGCGACCAGGCGGGAGAACTTCTCCTCGAAATCCGCAATCTTCTCAGCGGGGCCGTCGAGCAGTATCTCGTTCCCCTTCCCCGATACTTCCAGACCGGGATAATAAGTGCAGAATTCATTCAGGATACGGTTCCCGGGGCCCAGTATGCTCACCGGGTCGGCAGTGTCCAGCGTAATGGTTTTCTTCATTCTATGCCTGTCGTTTTCTTGACTCTCTCCAGAGTCTGCATCATATTGTCGTAATCGGAGGCGTCGATCCAGTCGCCCCGCTTTCCTATCTGTTCTTCCACCACCACCGTCCGGAAGTTGTCCGTCTTCTTCCCGGGCAGCGTACACCACAGGAACTTCAGTTCCGGCCTGAGGATACAGGTCTCCTTGCTGCCTTTGCGGTGCACCAGCTTCAGGACGGCGGCAAGCTCCAGCCGGGTATTCACCGCGCTCATGTTCGACACCGCATTGCCCAGGGAATAAATCACGGGCACTCCCTTGATGAAAGTGGTGTCCTGGACTACGTGAGGGTGGGCGCCTACGATGGCATCCGCACCCTGCTCCACCAGCCACTCCGCCCATTCCTGCTGCGTCCTGTTGTGCCTGAGCACATATTCCTCGCCCCAATGGGGCAGCACTATGACAAAATCCGCCAGATCGCGTGCGCGCTTCATCTGCCGCGCAATCTCCGTCCTGTTCATCCGGCTCACCTTCGGAAACTCCGCCGCCGAGCCGGAATTGGTGCCGTACGTGAAGTTCACCAGTGCTATCCGGACCCCTTTTACGGTAAGCAGCAGAGGATTGTTCCTTGAATACTGCTCCTCGTCAAGACCGGAGCCGGTGAACACGCCGTACTGTTTCAAAGTGCGTTCCAGTCCCTTCGGCCCCTTGTCCAGAATGTGGTTGTTCGCCGTCAGCAGGACATCCACTCCGGCATCCAGAATGCTCGAAAGGTATGTGTCGGGAGCGCTGAATGCGGGGTACCCCGTGTAGGGTGGCCCCGCAAGCGTAAATTCAGCGTTCGCTATCGAGAGGTCCGCCTCCGAAAGAAGCGGCCTCAGATCGTCCAGGAAATGAGAATGGTCGTACAGTAACTGCCTGGTGTGCATCATCACATCTCCTATGATGCAGATGCTCACCGTATCGGCAGCCGCGGAACTTCATTTGCTCTCCGAGACGATAGCGTCATATTTCTCGTAACGTGCCTGATATTCAGGATCGTCGCGGAAACGGAAGCAGGCGTTCTTGATGTACTCTGCGATCGTGGTCTGGATTTCCTTGTCCTTGGTTACGGTGAAAGCCTTCTCGAAAGGCTCGATGGCGGCCTTCAGAGTCTTGTCATATTCCGCGACCAGGGCGGTATACTTGGCGTCATCCATCTCGAAGGATGCCTTTTCCTGGAGCTCTACGGCATGATTGTAGAGATAAACGCCCTTACCGATATAGCCATATTCGTAGTTGGGGTCGATTTCGCCGCACTTGTCGTATGCCTCGAAAGCCTTCTCCACCTGAGGAGGATCCATCTTGAGACGGATGTTGCCTTCTACATACCACAGGGAAGCGTTGTTGGGCTCATTGGCTTTCGCCACGTCGAGCAGCTCGAAGAGACGGTCCGTACTGCCGCCTGTAGAGGTATAATAGTTGATGAGGCCGATCAGGATGCTCTGGCTCTTGGGATAGTTGACGAAACCGTCCTCGAGATACTTGACCGAAAGCTCCTTGTCGCCTTCTTTCTCGGCTATGGTGGCGAGACGTGCGTAAACGTCTCCCTCGTCACCATAATACTTGTGGTCGACACACTGGAGGAAGAAGACCTTTGCGCGCTCCACGTCGTTGGCGATCCATGCGGTAAGGCCGGCGTTGTAGATGGCGTTGGTGTCAAGCTGATTGTAGGGCTCGGTCATGGAGACGTTGGCAGCCTGCTCGAAGAGCTTGGAAGATTCAGCGTAATTCTGAAGCTGATAGGCTGCGACGGCATCGTTCGAGAACTTGTCGTGGATGTTTCCGAGAGCCTCGGCGATATCCTTGGTCTTCTTGGCCTTGGTATCCAGTGCGAATGCTTTCTTGTATGCCTCCACGGCATTGGCAAGAGGATTCTCGACTGCGGGCTTGGTGGTCACGATGTTGACGAGCTTACCGCCTGCAAAATAGTAATCTGCAGTCTCATAGTGCTGAACGGTCTGGGGCTGGCCCTGAACCTCCACCTGCTCGGTGCTGACAGGCTTGACTCCGGTCATGAGGAGTGCAAGGTCGGCTTCTCCGGCGCCTACATATCCGTTGCCCTGAACTGCGTTGTAGGCATCCAGGTAACTCTGTCCGAGTTTGATCCAGGTGGCCGTGCTGGCAGCCTTCTTCTCGTTGAGAGTGGCGGCCTTGGCGGCCTCGACCTTCTTTGCTGCAGCCTCAGCGTCCTTCAACTGCTGAGCGTTTGCGATCTGGAACGATGCCAGAAGAGCAAGTGCGACAATAATCTTTTTCATATCAGTTACAGTTAGTTATTATTCATTTTCATTGGTTGCTTCTGCACTTTCCGTGCCAACTGCCTCGTCGGGGGTCTCCTCCTCGCTCTTGGCGACAACGGAAACCGCCGCGATGGCATCCCCTTCGCGAAGGCTGATCAGCTTCACTCCCTGGGTTGCCCGGCCGGCCACGCGGGTGTCGGACACAGCCATGCGGATAGTCAGGCCGGAGCGGTTGATGATCATCAGGTCGTCGTTCTCGGTAACATTCTTGATCGCCACCAGGCTGCCTGTCTTGTCGGTGATGTTCAGGGTCTTGACGCCCTTGGTGCCACGCGACGTGAGACGGTAATCCTCGGGATCGGAACGTTTGCCGAATCCGTGCTCGCTGACCACCATGATGGTCTGTTCGGACGCGTTCTCCTTGTTGGGATCGTAGGTGAGGACTCCGATAACCTCGTCGCCTTCCCTGAGGTTGATTCCGCGCACGCCGGATGCGCCGCGGCCCATGTCGCGGAGGGCGGATTCGTTGAAGCGCACGCAGTAGCCGTCGCGGCCGGCGATCATGATGTCTTCGCGGCCGTTGGTCAGCACGGCGTCAAGCAGCGCGTCACCTTCGCGGATGGTGAGGGCCTTGATACCCTTGTTGCGGCTGCGCTTGTTGGAATAATCCTCGAGGCTCGTCTTCTTGATGATACCCTTCTTGGTGACGAGTGTCACGTAGTGGTTCTGCACATATTCGGGATCCTCGATGTGAGCCGCATTCAGATAGGTCCTGATAGCGTCGTCGGATTCGATGGCGAGCAGATTCTGCACCGCACGGCCCTTGGAGGCACGCACTCCCTCGGGGAGTTCGTAGACCTTGAGCCTGTAGCACATGCCCTTCTCGGTGAAGAAGAGCATCGTGGAGTGCATGTTGGCCACGTAGATATGCTCGATGAAGTCTTCGTCGCGCGTGGAGCCGCCCTTCTTGCCCACCCCGCCGCGTGCCTGGGTGCGGAACTCGGTGAGAGGGGTGCGCTTGATATATCCCAGATGGGAGATGGTGATGACGACGTCTTCGTCGGCGTAGAAGTCTTCGGGATTGAATTCGTCGGCGCTCATTGTGATTTCGCTGCGGCGGGCGTCGCCGTACTTGGCCTTCATCTCGGCGCATTCGTCCTTCACGATCTGAAGCTGGAGGGTTTCGCTGCCGAGAATCTCTATGCAGTGGGCGATGAACTTCTCGAGTTCGTCATACTCCGCCTGCAGCTTCTCGCGTTCGAGTCCTGTGAGCTGGCGCAGACGCATTTCGACGATTGCCTGGGCCTGGGCCTCGGTGAAGCCGAACTTGGTCATGAGCCCCTCGCGGGCCTCGTCCACGCTCTTGGACGCACGGATGTGGGCGATGATCTCGTCGATGATGTCGATGGCCTTGAGAAGACCTTCGAGGATGTGGGCGCGTTTCTGCGCCTTGTCGAGGTCGAACTTGGTGCGGCGCACGACAACCTCGTGGCGGAAGTCCACGAAGTTGGCGATGATCTCCTTCAGCGAAAGAGTGCGGGGACGGCCCTTCACGAGAGCCACGTTGTTGATGGCGAAGCTGCTCTGGAGAGGAGTATACTTGAAGAGGGTGTTGAGCACTACGTTGGTGTTCGCTCCCTGCTTCACCCTGAAGATTACGCGGACACCCTCGCGGGAAGTCTCGTCGTTCATGTAGGTGATGCCCTCGATCTTCTTGTCCTCGACCATGGAGGCGATGCGCTCGAGCATCTCCTTCTTGTTCACCATGTAAGGTATCTCGGTGACCACTATGGTCTCCTGCCCGCGGTCGTTGACCTCGATGTCGGTCTTGGCGCGTATCACCACGCGGCCGCGGCCGGTGGTATAGGCGTCGATGATGCCCTGACGGCCCATGATGAGGCCGCCCGTCGGGAAGTCGGGGCCCTTGATATGCTCCATCAGCCCTTCGACGTCGATGTCGGGATTGTCGATGTAGGCGCAGATGGCGTCGCAGCATTCCCCGAGGTTGTGGGGAGCCATGTTGGTAGCCATACCTACGGCGATGCCGGAGGAGCCGTTGAGCAGAAGCAGAGGAAGCTTGGTGGGAAGCACCGTGGGCTCTTCGATGGAGTCATCGAAGTTGAGCGTCATGTCCACCGTATTCTTGTCGATGTCCGAGATGACATCCTCCGACATTTTCTCGAGTTTGGCCTCGGTGTATCGCATTGCAGCGACGGGGTCGCCGTCCATGCTTCCGAAGTTGCCCTGGCCGTACACCAGCGGATAACGCTGGTTCCACCCCTGGGCGAGACGCGCCATTGCGTCGTATACGGAGCTGTCTCCGTGCGGATGGAACTTACCGAGCACCTCGCCCACGATACGGGCGGATTTCTTCGTCTGCCCGCCGTAAGACAGGCCGAGCCCGTCCATTCCGAAAAGCACCCTGCGCTGCACGGGCTTCAGACCGTCGCGGACGTCCGGAAGAGCTCGTGACACAATTACCGACATCGAATAGTCGATATAGGCGCTCCGCATCTCGTGATCGATCTCGACAGGCTCGATATAACCGTGATTCACTTCATTGATATTTCCCTCACTGTCCATATTGTTCTTCTATAGTTTTATGCTTGTTTATAAACACGCAAATTTAACAAAAATATTCGATTTAATTGTTATTTTTGCAAGCAAATATACCCGCTTCAGATGAAGATTTCAGATGAATTCGACGCCATCGTCGGCTTTGCCCGCGAAGAGGCCATGCGAACCGGCAGCTACAGCATCGATGCAGACCACTTGTTCCTCGGAATCCTGCGTCATGGCAGCAACCGCGCGGTCGAAGTGTTGCGCTCTCTCGGAGTGGACACGGCCACGTGCAAGTCCGAAATCGACTCCCGGATTTTCCACGAGCACAGCATTCCCTACGGCTCCGAAGACGACATCCGCCTCGGACGCGAAGGCAGCAACACCGTCAGCCTGGCCATCGCGGAGGCCATTGCGGACGGAGCGGAAGAAGCCGGGGCGATGCACATACTGAAAGCCGTCTGCAAGCAGGAAAAGAGCCACAGCAGCGAATACCTGCGGCGCAGAGGTCTCTGCAGCAGCATTTTCGCGAAAAAAAGGCCCGCCCGCAACAAGAGCGAAATCGATTTGAGCCATAAAGAAATCGGGATACTCATATCCACGATGAAGTTGAACCCGGACAAAACCATAGTAAGCTGATGAAACACTTTTCCGCCATCATCCTCGTATTCCTCGCAGCCATCACCGCATCCGCACAGCGGGTTCGCATCGACATCACCCCTTCCGGCGAGTACATGTTCGCCCAACGCGACACCTGCCAGCTCTTCATGAGCGTCTACGACCCTGCTCCGGAGAGCGACACCCGCTTCGAAGGGAAGGCGAAGCCCACCATTCTCTTCATATTCGGAGGTGGATTCATCAGCGGCGACCGCAATTCGCGCGGATACCTTCCCTGGTTCCGCAAGTACAACGATAACGGATACAAGGTCATCACCATCGACTACCGCCTCGGGCTCAAAGGCGCCGGAAACGTAGGCGCAGGCAACGTGGGAACGATCTACAATGCCATACAGATAGGCGTCGAAGACCTCTTCAGCGCTACCTCGTACATAATCGAAAACGCAGAAGCGCTGGATGTCGATCCGTCCAACATAGTCGTCAGCGGTTCGTCGGCCGGAGCCATGATCGCCATGCAGGCGGAATGGCACATCTGCAACAGCAGCGGCCATGCCGGCATGCTTCCCGAAGGCTTCAATTACGCCGGGATCATGCCCTTCTCCGGAGCCATTCTTTCCCGCGAGGGCAAGATAAAATATGCGAAGGAACCCGCTCCCACCCTTTTCTTCCATGGCACGGACGACAAGATAGTGAACTACAGGAGCATCAAGTTCTTCAAGAACCGCTTCCAGGGAGCCTCCCCTCTCGCCGAAATTTTCGCCAGGAACGGCTACAACTACAGCATCTACCGCTTCGAAGGCAACCAGCACGAGATCGCAAGCGCTTTTCTCAAAACATTCCCGGAGCAGCTCCGCTTCCTTGAGACCAATGTCATAAAGGGCGAAAAAAGGATCGTCGACGCTACTGTCAACGATCCTTCGATCAAGGTCTGGGGAATCAACTCCACCAAAGACCTGTACAGGAACAACTAGGCAGTCAGCTTGTCCATCACCAGTTTCACCAGTTCGTTGACGCGGGATTTGTAATCCGTGTTGGCGTCCTTGAGATAGCGGTGCGCGATGGCGGCGCAGACGGTGATGGCGTCATGGCCGAGCTTGCGGGCCATGCCGGCGAGGGCGGATCCTTCCATCTCGAAGTTGGTGATTCGGTATCCGTCGTATTCGAACTTCTCGAAATCCTCGAGCATGTTCGGCATAGCCAGTCCCTGGCGGACGACACGTCCCTGAGGGCCGTAGAATCCGGATGCGGAAACTGTCATGCCCTTGACGGTGCAGTCTTCAAAAAGCTTTATCAACTTCTCGGAGCCACGCACGAAATAAGGATCGGGCAGATGCCTGTCCCACTTCACAGCCTTCTTGAAAGCCTCTTCGAAGTCGAGGAGCGCGATGTCGTCGCGGCCCTCGTACCAGTTCATCAGGCCGTCGCAGCCGACTGAAATATGGCTCAGGATGAAGGATCCCAGGGGGATGTCCGGCTGGATGGCGCCGCAGGTGCCTATGCGGACGATTGTAAGCGTGCGGTGCTCGGGTTTGACTTCGCGGGTCTTGAAATCGATGTTCGCAAGGGCGTCGAGTTCGGTCATGACTATGTCGATGTTGTCGCAGCCGATTCCATGCGAAAGGGCCGTCACCCTCTTGCCATGATAAACACCGGTCGCAAATGCAAATTCGCGGGACTGCCCCTTTGCCTCTATGCTTTCGAACAGGGGTTCGAACATCTTGACTCTCCCTGGATCGCCGAAGACGATCACCGTATCTGCAAGTTCTTCGGGCTTGATGTGGATGTGGAATGCCGAGCCGTCGGCATTGATGATAAGTTCAGATTCTGGTATTCTCATGATTCAGTGTTATTTACGTTTGGAGGCACGCAGGCGGGATGCGCTGCGCACCAGCAGTTCGTCTCGGAGTATTGCCCTCGCAGCCAGGAAATCCAGGATGGCGGCAATTATAGGAAATATGGTTGTAAAGCTGAGTGAAGGACGCGGATCCGCCGTAAAATAGACGATGCACATCCAGGCCTGCAGGCCGATGAGAAGAAGCCCTGCAAGATTGGAAAGCCGCATCTGCAAAGTGCGGGATTTAAGCGCGACGATGGCCAGCAGCTGGCAGGCAAGTGCCAGGCTGAACAGCACGATGAACCACGTGCCGTAGGGCTGGAAATACATTGCGACGAGCAGTCCCGAAGCAATGAGCAGGTAAAGAGTCTGTATTCTCTGCCACATATTCTATCTTGAATTGAATCTTGCGAGCACGGCGGGCTCATAAGTCTTGGACACCGGGACATCCCCGGCTCCTTCTCCCAGGTCCAGGTAATAGCCGTCTTTCTCCTTGTGGAGAACCTGCACCTTGGACATGTTCACTATGTACTGCCTGTGGCAGCGCACGAGGTCGCTGCCGGTAAAACTCTCCTCCACAGTCTTCAGGCGGCAGCGGAGCATATACTGCTTCATGCTGCCGGCGTGGTCTTCGTACCAGACCTTGATGTAGTTGTCGTCCGATTCAATGTAGTAGATATTCTTGAGCCGGACGCTCAGTTTCATCGAGCCTTCGTTGTCGGAGAGAGTGATGATCTGCTCGTCGGAGGCCGAAGGCACCTGGTCGCTCACGACGTTGCCGAGATTGGTCAGGCGGAAGATATCCCCGCGCCCCTGTATCCGCAACAGCAAGGCCAGCACCAGACAGGAAACTGCCAGGGACGCCGACGACACTATCAGGGATACCAAATCCATACTCAGGCCTTATTCTCCGGCTTCCTTCAGGCGCTCGGCGTTCTCGGCTACCTGCAGCTGGTCGATGCATTCGCGGATATCACCGTCCATGAAGGCGGGAAGGTTGTACATGGTCCAGTTTATGCGGTGGTCGGTCACCCGCGACTGGGGGTAGTTGTAGGTACGTATCTTCGCGGAACGGTCGCCGGTGGAGACCATGGTCTTGCGCTTCGCCGCGATTCCGTCGAGATACTTCTGATGCTCCATGTTGTAGAGCCGCGTGCGGAGCTCCTCCATCGCGCGCTCGGCGTTCTTGATCTGCGAACGCTCCTCCTGGCACTGCACCACGATTCCGGAAGGGATGTGGGTGAGGCGCACTGCGGAGTAGGTGGTGTTCACCCCCTGTCCGCCCGGGCCGGAAGCGCAGAAGAGGTCCTTGCGTATATCCGCGGGATTGATCTCGATGTCGAACTCCCCTGCCTCCGGGAAGACCGCCACGGAAGCGGCCGAAGTCTGGATTCGGCCCTGAGTCTCTGTCTGCGGCACGCGCTGCACGCGGTGCACGCCGGATTCGTACTTCATTATGCCGTACACGCCGTCGGGGCCGGAGAGCTTGAACACCACCTGCTTGAAGCCGCCCGAAGTCCCGGGTGCCTGGTCGGTGATTTCCAGCTTCCATCCCATGCTCTCGGCGAAGTGCTGGTACATGCGGAAGAGGTCGCCTGCAAAGATGGCAGCCTCGTCGCCGCCGGTGCCGCCCCGGATCTCGACCAGGGCGTTTTTGCCGTCATCGGGATCCGCAGGAATCAGCAGAAGCTTGATATTCTGCTCGATATCGGGAATCTGCGACTCGATTTCATTTATCTCCTCGCGGGCCATCTCCTTAAGGTCGGGATCGCTCTCGTTCATGAAAACGTCCTTCGCCGAAGCGAGATTATCCATCTTCTTCTTGTAGTCGAGCCCGGCCTTGATGATGGGCTCGAGTTCCTTGTAGTCTTTGTTGAGCTGGACGTACTTCTTCATGTCCGACATCACGTCGGGGCTGGACAGCTGCTCCTGCAAGGAAGCGAACTTGTCCTGCAGCGAAAGTACCTTCTCAAGTAATTTGCTATCTGCCATAAATGAATTATTCTCCTATCTTCTTGATGTAGCAGCGTCTGCGCATGAATGGTTCATGCTCATAGCTGTTCCATATATTCACCGCGCTGTTGCTTTCGATCTGCGGATTCGAGATGGCCCAGCGCATGCCTACGTGTATGGCCTTGTCCGCCATCTCCTTGTAATACACTGCCGACACGCCCTTGTTCTGCCATTCGGGCACCGCTCCGTTGATCATGAGGTCCGTGGTCTCGAAATTGTGCATGGCACGCAGCAGGTGGAACCAGCCGAACGGGAACAGTTTGCCCTTCGCCTTCTGCAGAGCCTTGGAAATGGTGGGGAAAGATATGCCGAATGCGACTATCTCGTCGTGCTCGTCGAGCAGCAGGCAGCTCGCCTTGTCGTTGATGTAGGGCATGGAATCTTTGGCCTCCTGCTCTATCTCGGCGTCCGTGAAAGGTATGAAGTTGTAGACCGTCTCGGCGAAACTGTCGCTGTAGAGGCGGAAGAACTTGTGCACCATCTCGGGATCCTTCTTCAGTTTGTCCAGGCTGCCGAAGTGCAGGTTGTAGCGATCTTCCACGATCTTAGCCACACGGCGCGCCTTTTCCGGCACTCCGTGGTTGGCTACCATCTTGTACTGCACCCAGTCGCACTCCTTCTCGAAGCCCAGCTGCTCCATGAAGTCGTTGTAGTAAGGGAAGTTATAGAGGCAGTTGAACGGAGGGATGTTCTCGTAGCCCTCCACCAGCATGCCCTGTTTGCCGAGGGTGTTGTAGTAGAGAGGGCCGTGAATGGTATCCATTCCCTGCTCCTTCGCCCAGGCCTCGGCCGTTTCTATCAGCAAGCGGGCCACCTTGATGTCCTTGATGGTGTCGAACCAGCCGAAGCGGACGCACTTCTTGCCGTAGCGTTCGTTGTAGCGCGGATTGATCATCGCGCAGATGCGCCCCACCACCTTGCCGCCGTCGAGAGCCATCCACATCTTGTGCACGCAATACTCCAGGGCGGCGTCCTTGGTGAGATTGCGGACCTCCTGGGTGTGCAGTGCGGGAACGTACTGGGGGCAGCCCTTGTAGAGGTTGTCCGGAAAACGTACGAAGCGGATGATATCCTTCGCGTCGTTGACTTCGATTATTCTGTATTCTGCCATAGCCTGCAAATATAACTCTTTTTTATTTTACACTGTGCCAGTGCGGGCCGAAGCGCTCGAAAGCAGCGCGGTCCAGGGCCTCGCGGTCGTCCGGATGGGCGATGCTGATCATCAGTCTGGCGCGCTCCTGCAGCGATTTGCCGTAAAGATCCACTGCGCCGTATTCGGTCACGATCCAGTGCGCATCCGCACGCGGAGTCACTACTCCTGCGCCGGGATTGAGCTGAGCCACGATCTTGTTCTTGCCCTTGTTGGTGCGGGATGCGAACGCGGTGATGCTCTTTCCGCCTTCGCTCATCGACGCGCCGCGCACGAATTCCACCTGTCCGCCGGTGCCGGAGAAGATGCGGGTGCCTATGCTGTCGGCGCTGATCTGCCCGGTGATATCCACCTCCGTAGCGGAGTTGATGGCCTTCATGTGAGGATTCTGGCGGATGACGAAAGGATCGTTCACGTACTTGATGTCGCGCATCAGCACGTCGGGATTATGGTCGATGAAGGAATAAACTTCGTTGCTGCCGAGGAGGAACGACGCCACGATCTTGCCCTTGTCGATGGCCTTGTTGGAGCCGTTGATCACACCTTTCTTGATGAGGCGCAGCAGCCCGTCGGCGAACATCTCGGTATGGAGACCGAGGTTCTTGTGGTTCACCAGCTGGGCGGCGAGGGCGTTCGGAAGCGCTCCGATACCCATCTGGATGCAGTCGCCGTCTTCCACCAGAGCCGCACAGTTCTTGCCGATGAGCACCTCGGTGGGAGTAGGCTCCGCGAAAGCCGCGGTCACCAGCGGAGTGTCGTCCTGCACCAGATAGTCGAACTGGTCGAGGCTCAGGAGGTCGCCGTAGGCATAAGGCACGTTGGGATTCACCACGCCGATCACCAGGTCCGCGCTTTCCACGGCCGCAACCGAGCAGTCCACCGAAGTTCCGAGCGAAACCCTTCCCTGCTCATCCGGCAGAGAAACCTGCACGAGGGCCGCTCCGAGCTTGATATGCCCTTCGCGGTAGAGCTTCTGGCTTTCGCCGAGATGGACGGGAAGATAGTCCGCATATCCCGCATTCACGTTCGCACGCACGTTGGGCCCCAGGAAGAATCCCTGGTCGAAGAAGATTCCCTCGTAGCGGGGTTCGCTGTAGGGAGCCGGTCCTTCGGTGTGGAAGTGATGGAAATGAAGGTCGCGGACATCGCCGGCATCGGCCCTGCGGCACAGGGCGCTGATCAGGCAGTGCGGCACGCTCGCCACGCTGCTCAGGTGGATATGACTGCCGGAAGGGATGTGGCTCACGGCCTCATCTGCGGAAACATATTTAATTGCTTTCATTGGTTATATTTCGTATTTTTGCATTAGTCTACAAATTTAATAAATATTCTGATGCACACAAAAGAAGAAAAACTCAAAGCCTTTGCGGAAGCGCTGGATATCATGGAAACATTGAGGGCGAAATGCCCCTGGAACGCAGCCCAGACCACACAGAGCCTGAGACCCATGACAGTGGAAGAAGTCTATGAACTCAGCGACGCTGTGCTCCGGGGCGATGACAAAGACCTTCGCAAAGAACTTGGGGACGTTCTCCTACATATAATATTCTACGCGCGCATAGCCGAAGAAGAAGGCCGCTGGGACATTGCGGACGTAATCCGCGGGCTCTGCGACAAGATGATTTTCCGCCATCCCCACGTTTTCGGGGGCGGTCCCTCGGAAGGCATGACCGAAGAGGAAGTCGCCAAAAACTGGGAGCTTATCAAGACAAAGGAGAAGGGCGGCAACCGCACCATCCTGGGCGGAGTGCCCAAAAGCTTTCCGCCGGTGCTGAAGGCTTATGCGATGCAGGACAAGGCCCGCAGCGTAGGATTCGACTGGGAAGAGCCTCGGCAGGTGTGGGACAAGGTGATGGAAGAATACGGCGAAGCCCGCGAGGCCGTCGAAGAAGCCGATCCGGCCCACAAGGAAGAAGAATTCGGCGACCTTCTGTTCGCAGTGGTGAACGCCGCACGCCTCTACGACGTCGACCCGTCAGTCGCGCTCGACAAGGCCTGCGAGAAATTCCGCCGCCGCTTCACCTATCTCGAACAGCAGACCATCGCCCGGGGCCGGGACCTGAAGCAGATGTCCCTCGCCGAAATGGACGCCATCTGGGACGAAGGCAAGGCTAAAGGGCTGTAAAAAACGAGAAGTGGACGCGGCCGTAGACTTTTTCCTTGACGAAGCGGGGATGGCCGGTGAATGAGTGTTCGTCGCCGTGCTCGAGGATGAAGTAGCACTCCGGGTGGAGTATCCCCTGTCCGAGGACTTTGTCGGGCAAAGTCTCCAGGCCTTCAAGGGCATAGGGAGGATCGGCGAACACGAGGTCGAACTTTTCGGTGCAGATGGGGATGAAGTCGAAGACATTGTCCCGCACCATGGTCACATTGTCCAAGCCCAGGCGGGCGGCCTCCCTCTTTATGAAAGACGCATTCTCGCGCGCCATCTCCACGCAGTACACGCGGGCGGCGCCCCGCGAAGCGAACTCGAAACTGATGGCCCCCGTGCCGCCGAAGAGGTCGAGCACTTTCAGGTCTTCGAACTCGTATTCGTTGTTCAGGACATTGAAAAGGCCCTCCCTGGCAAAATCCGTGGTGGGCCGTGCCGAGTAGCGCTGGGGCAACTCGATTGTCTTGCCTTTGAGGCTGCCGCCGATGATTCTCATATCTGTTCCACCGACTTGAAGTAGCGGTAAAGGCTCATCTCCTCTTCTGGCCCGATTAGACTGCGCATGCATATCGTGGATACCTCCGGATTGAGCTGGAGTTGCTTCATGGCAAGGAAGACATAGTATTCGGCAGTCGTGAAATCCGGAGCCTCGAACACGTTTGCCAGCAGCAGGCTGCCGCCCTGGGCGATGGCGAGATACAGATGATTCTCTTTGTAGGATGCCACTATCTTGTTGTAATCCTTGCACTTGGGCAGATCCTGCAGCAGATACCACAGCTCCGGAAGAGCCTCCACCCTCTCATTCTCGACAGCATATAGGAGCACCGCGTCGTACTGCGGCACATCAGCCCACTTGACCACGTCGCCCTCCTTCAAACACGCGACTTCTGCAAGAGTCTCCCTTGCAGAAGTCGTGTTGAAGAAATGCGTGGGCACCAGAGTGCACGCAGGTGTGAGAATGGAGATTTCCACCTCTACTCCCAGTTACCGGCGTTGTTGTTAGGAGCGGTAACCGAACCGACCTGCAGGCCCTCGTAGCGGTTCTGGTCCCTCTTTTCGGCATCGAGGTTGATGCGGAGCTGATTGTCCATACCCTTGAGGAGGGCCCTGTAGGGCATCTTGGCTTCGAACAGAGGAACGGGAACGCCGGAAACGGTCTTCACGACAGCCTCCATGAGAACCTCCTGGCCACCGGAGAAGGGTATGTACTTGAGGGAATCCACGATGAAATTGTCGCGGCCGTTAAAGAGAGTGTCCTTCACTGGAATCTTGGTCTCGACGGAGAATACGAGGTCTTTGTCACCCGCTTCGTAGAGCTTGAGGAAATCTTCACCTGTCATCTTCTTGCGGGAAGCCTTCTTGATCTTCTCGGTATGGGCGACTGCGAGGGAGTCGTCCATGGAGCCGACCTGCATCACGATACCCATCTTGCCGTTGTTGTAGAAATCGGCGAGGGAATCGACGGTGGAGGTGAACTTGCCGTTCACACTCTTGTATGCAACCTGAAGGGTCCGGATGTCTTTCAGACGCTGGATGGCCACGCTTTCGCGGTAAGCCTTCTGCTTGTTGAAGTTCACGGGTTTCATGATGCTCTTGACGATGAGGTCGACAAGAAGGACGCAGAGAAGGAACAGGACGATCTCAAGAATGATCTTAACTGACTTTTTCATATTTCGTTTCTATAATTTCAAGTATATCCGCACAAAGTTAGAAAATTCATTTTTCAAATGCAATATTCTTATTAAATTTGCTCGCGAAAAAATGGAAAACATCTCTGTACTGAAGCAACTGTTCGACAACGCCTCCGTAGTTTCGGCGATAGTCCACACGCACCCGGACGGCGACGCCCTGGGCAGCGGTGCGGCCCTTGTCGGCTATCTTTCGCAGAGGCTCGGGAAAGATGCCGTTCTGATTCTTCCTGACAAGGCTCCGGACAACCTCGCATTCATCGCGGAAGGCACTGAAGTGCTCGACGCTTCGATGCATCCCGAGGAAGCCGGCAAGAGGATTGCAGGGTCGGATCTCATCGTCATCATGGATCTGAACGAGTTGCACCGCACGGAGCAGCTCTCCCCCGACATTTCCGCAGCGAACGCCACGAAAGTGCTGATAGACCATCACCTCCGGCCGCAGCTCGAAGCCTTCGACCTTGCATTCTCCGAACCCTGGAGGTCCTCGACCTGCGAGCTCCTCTATTTCATTCTCAAGGAAATGGAAGGCGGAAAGACGGGAAACATCCCGATATCGTGCCTTACAGCCATGATGACCGGAATGACCACGGACACGAACAATTTCGCCAACTCGGTGATTCCAAGCACTTTGCAGATGGCGTCGGAATTGCTCCAGGCCGGAGTGGACAGGGACGGGGTCCTGGACAGGCTCTACCACTGCGACCGGCGGCAGCGCCTGGCGGCCTTCGCCGACATGCTGGCGAACCACCTGACCATCCTCCCGTCCGGCATTTCCTATATGATAATGAGCTCGGAGATGCAGGAGTCATACGGCACGGAAGCGGGAGAGACCGAAGGCCTCGTGAACATGCCCCTGTCCCTGCGCGACGTGCGTATGAGCATTTTTCTCCGCGAAGAGGAGGGCTTGTTCCGCGTGAGCATACGTTCCAAACGCGGGCTCTCCGCACGGAATATGGCCGCAGAGTATTTCCACGGAGGAGGGCATGAGCTTGCCGCCGGAGGGAAGATATTCTGGCCGCAGGACATCCCTTCGAAAGACGCCGCGGCCGGCTGGCTCGAAGAGATTGCGGCACGATTTCTGCGAAACGAAACGACGAACTGAATGAGTATGAAACTGAAATATATCACAACGGGGCTCGCATTGCTCCTTCTCGCATCCTGCGCCAGGGAAAAGAGCGCCGGCCTGAACGACGATGCCAAACGCTATTTCGACGCATGGATTTCCCGGAACCACCCGTCTGCGACACGCACTCCCCTCGGAGCATACGTGCTCGAAGAGACGCCGGGCACCGGAATCGACGCCGCCAGCCTTGCTTACATACGCGTGAACTACACCACCTATACGCTGGCAGGGCAGATGCAGAACACGACGGTCGAGAAAGTAGCCAGGCAGAACGGCAATTACGACGAAACCAAGTACTACGGCCCCATCGTCGGATATCGCGGCGACGGGCTTGAAGTCATGGCCGCAGGGCTGGAAGAGGCCATTTCCACGATGAAGGTCGGCGGACGCAAGAAAGTCGTGGTTCCGGGCTGGCTGAGCGAGGCGGAGCGTTTCTATACCGAAGAAGAGTACATCGAGAACTGCTCCGGCACAGACCTGATCTACGACCTCGAACTGGTAGATGCGTTCGACGACATCGAGGCCTGGGAACTTGATTCCCTGAGGCGTTACATGAAAATCAACTACCCGTCTGCGGTAGAGGATGCCGAACAGGAAGGTTTCTTCTACGTAAAGACCAGGGACGGGCTCGACAGGGAGTTCCCTTCGGACACCACCGTCTACATAAATTACACCGGCAGGCTCCTGAACGGACGCGCGTTCGACACCACCGTCGCCGACACCGCCAAAGTCTGGGGGCTGTATTCCAGTTCCAAGACCTATGCGCAACAACAGGTAAAGTGGTTTTCGTCCGACCAGGACTACACGTCCATCACCCTCGGAGAAGACGAGACCTCGGTGATTCCCGGTTTTGCATACGGACTCAGCATGATGCATCCCGGAGAGGCCGGCAAGTGTTTCTTCGTATCGAAATACGGTTACAGCGGTTCCGGCTCCGGCAATTCGATCCCATCCTTCTCTCCCCTGTGTTTCGAACTTGAATTAACCGAAAAGCCATAACATGAGCACTGCGGCACAAGGGAAGGCTCCCGTGGAGCTGGAAACCAAGAAAATAAGCACATTGCTCAAAGAATACGCGGTCCCTGGCATCATAGCCATGACCGCGAGTTCTTTGTATAACATGGTGGACAGCATATACATCGGGCACATAAAGGATGTGGGCGCCCTGGCCATTTCCGGGCTTGCCGTAACCTTCCCCGTGATGAATCTGGGCACAGCCATCGGCACCCTCGTGGGCGTCGGGGCATCCACCCTCACGTCCATGCTGCTCGGGCAGAAGAACTACGTCACCGCAAACAAGGTGCTCCCCAACGTAGTCACCCTCAATGTGGTGCTCGGGGCCTTGTTCTCCGTCCTTGTACTCGCATTCCTGAAGCCGGTTCTGTACTTCTTCGGCGCCAGCGACGCCATCTACCCCTTCGCAAGGGACTACATGGTAATCATCCTGGCGGGCTTCATCATCTCCCATCTGTATTTCGGCCTGAACGCCCTGATACGAGCCACCGGCAATCCCCGCCTCGCCATGGGCCTGACGCTGTTCACGGTCATCAGCAACGCCGTCCTGGACCCTCTGTTCATCTTTGTCCTCGGGCTCGGGGTGAAGGGCGCGGCCATCGCCACGGTGCTCTGCCAGACCATTTCCCTGATCTACAGCCTGGTCTACTTCTCGTCCGGAAAGAATGTCATCCACTTCGGCAGACGCATCTTCGGGTTCAGTGCCAAGATAGCCCGCACATCGCTCGGAATAGGCCTGGGGCCGTTCCTGATGAATGCCGCCGCCTGTCTGGTGTCGATGTTCATCAATCAGCAGCTCCGAAAATACGGAGGGGACCTTGCCATCGGTGCATACGGGATAATCAACCGTGTATCCTTTCTATTCCTGATGGTCGTAATGGGCATCAATCAGGGAATGCAGCCCATAGCCAGTTACAACTTCGGCGCCGGCAAGGGCAGCAGAGTCAAGGAGGTATACTGGCTCAGCGTGTTCTGGGCCACCCTGGTGACTTCGGCCGGATTCTTTGTCTTCGAACTTTTCCCCGGAGCCGCTGTTTCGATGTTCACCAACGATGCCGAACTCAAAGGGCTTGCAGTTCACGGGATGCGCCTGATGAACTTCACCTTCCCCATAATAGGTTTCCAGATAATCAGCACGAACCTTTTCCAGTGCCTCGGTATGGTGCGGAAGAGCGTTTTCCTCTCCCTCAGCAGGCAGCTAATCTTCCTTCTGCCCGCTCTCTATCTGCTGCCGCTTGCCTTCGGCATAGAAGGTGTATGGCTCAGCTATCCGGCCTCCGACGTACTGGCCTTTACATGCACGGTAATTCTTGTAATCCGCCTTATCAGACAACTCGAAAGAAGTGAAAATCCCGAATAAGAAATACGTTTACGCCGCCCTTGCGGTGCTCGCGGTGCTGACCGTCCTCATTCTGGCCATCCCTTCCGGAAAAGACGGGAAGAGAAGAGCGTCCATTTCAGGCATGAATGCCGTTCTGACAAATGAAATGTCCGACCGCGAAAATCTGGCAAAGATGGAGAGGGACATGCGCACCTTCATGCAGCGCTGGCAGATACGCGGAATGAGCGTCGCAGTCATGCGCAAGGATTCACTCCTCTTCGCTAAGGGTTACGGCCTTGCCGACCAGGAGAAGGAAGAGCCCATGCGCCCCGGCACCATCATGAGGGTTGCTTCCGTGAGCAAGCTCATCACGGCCGCAGGCATCATGAAACTGCGCGAGCAGGGAAAGATACGGCTCTCCGAGAAGGTGTTCGGCAAAGACGGCATCCTGAACGACACCCTCTTCACCAACCACATCGGCGACAAAGGCTATTACGACATCACAGTGGAGCAGCTTCTCCGCCATGAAGGAGGGCTCACCATTCGCAGGGGGGACCCTATGTTCCGCAGCCGCGACTGGATGACCATCTATAACCTTGACGAAGTGCCGGACCAGGACATGCTCACCTCCATCGCCGTGCGAAAGCGCCTCGGATACACCCCCGGCAAGAGCCATGAGTACTCCAACTTCGGGTATCTGCTGCTGAGCATGATAATAGAGAAAAAGACCGGTGAGGACTACGAGAAGTGGATGCAGGAGAACGTACTCGAGCCTGCAGGCTGCGTGGACTTCCACCTGGCATATAACTCGTACGAGGAAAGGCTTCCCGGCGAATCGCGATATCACATGCAGGACAACGACCCGAAAGTGCCCAAGTACGACAACAGCGCGGATTCCGTAGTGCGTTGCTACGGCGGCAACGACATACGCGCGCTCAAGGGCGCAGGGGCCTGGGTCTGCTCGGCGCCCGAGCTCGCCCGCTTCGTGGCTTCGATCGACGGCAGGCCCGGGGTTCCCGACATTCTCAGCAAAGAGAGCGTCAAGGAGATGACGGCTTTCTCCGAAGACCACAAGTTCGGCCTAGGCTGGAACAGCACGGACCCGAAGAAGGGATGGCTGCGCACAGGCTCGCTTTCCGGCACCAGCGCATACGTGATGAATTTCCCCGACGGAGAGTGCTGGATACTGATTTCGAACACCCATGCATGGAAAGGTCCGAGATTCTCCCGGACCATCCACAATTTCATTGTTCAATGCCGCCAGCGATACAGCGGCAGACTGCCGAAGCAGGATTTGTTTACATCGATTCGATGACCTCGCGGTTGGCGGCGGCTACGCGCGCCGGAATCAACTTGTCGACTTTGCGGTCGTAAGTCATCAAACCGTTGACCTCCCTTTCCACATCCGTAGTCTGGGTATAGACTGCGGCCGAGCATCCTTCCTTCACCAGAGGAAGGAGCAGTTTTGCGAACTCTTCATACTTGGAAGTAGTCTCTTCGGTGTTTGACAATTTCACATAGCCCCAGTTGCGCTGGTCTACCCATGTATGCCCCTCTACCGGCAAGCCGATTCCACCGAACTCGCCGAGGACGTTCACCATTTCGGGATCCCAGATGCGCATCCCGGGTTCCGGATAATGGTGAGAGTCGAGGATGTCGCCCACTCCCCCGGAGATCCAGTTGCCGCCGGAAGCCATGTTCACGAGCTTGCCGGGATCAAGAGTCTTGGTCATATCCACGATTCCCTTTGTGTCGAACTGTCCCCAGGCCTCGTTGAAAGGCACCCAGGCCACCACGCAAGGGAATTTCCTGTGCTGGTTCACGATGTTCTTCCATTCCCGGCGGAAGTTGTCCCTGGCCTCCTCACTGAGCTGGTCGGAGTTGCCGGCATCATACTTGTCTATGCCCTGAGCCCATTCTTCCAGTTTGCAGCGGCGCATGCTGGGCATGTCCTGCCATACCAGGATCCCCAGCCTGTCGCAATGATAATACCAGCGGTCCGGCTCAACCTTCACATGCTTGCGTATCATGTTGAAACCGAATTCCTTGGTGCGCTCGATGTCATACTTCAGGGCTTCATCGCAGGGAGCGGTATAGAGGCCGTCGGGCCACCAGCCCTGGTCGAGGGGGCCGAACTGGAAGAGAGGCTTGCCGTTCAGCGCCATGCGTTTATGGCCGTCGGCATCCTTCACTACGGTAATCTCCCGCATGGCTGTGTATCCCTCCACGCTATCGATGGTTTTCCCGCCCTTCGTCAAAGTTATGCGAAGATCGTAAAGATAAGGGCTGTCGGGGCTCCAGCACTTGGGATTGTCTATTTTGAGCACGGCCTTGCCGTCATCGGCCACAGCGCTGCAGAGCAGCTTGCCGCCTTCCAGCAGTTCAACCGAGGCTTCGCCTTCTCCGCAGATTTCAGGGAAGACACTGATGGTGCCGTCCGCAATCGAGCACTCCACCTGATAGTCGGCGATATGCCCTGTCTTGTCCACGGCTTCCGCCCAAACCGTCTGCCATATTCCGGAAACGGGCTGATACCAGATGCTGCCCCTGTCCGGGCTGAACACCTGCTTGCCGCGGGGCTGCAATTCTCCGACCTCCGTCGCATCGGTCACTTTGAGGACGATTTCATTCTTCCCCTTCTTGAGGTAGGGGCTTACATGGAATTCGAAGGAATCGTATCCTCCCTTGTGATTTCCGATCTTGTTGCCGTTCACCCATACTTCGCTCTCCCAGTCGACGGCGCCGAAGTGCAGGATCACGTCTTTCCTGTTCCATTTGGAAGGAAGAGTGAAACTGCGGCGATACCAGAGCGCATGCTCGCTGTCGAGGCTGCCGGCCACGCCGGAAAGCGACGACTCTATGCAGAAAGGCACCAGGATGTGGCCGTCAGAGTCCGGCATCGACTCTTCCGCCTTTTCAGCTATGGCGTATTCCCATAAACCGTTCAGGTTGAGATAGGAGTCCCTGACCATTTGCGGACGGGGATACTCCTGATGTACATTTGCAGGGTCCACTTTTTCGGCCCAGACGGTTTTGATGTGGTCGCCGGCAGGGGCCCATCCGGTCTGTTCTTCAGGTGTGCCGCACGAGAAGAGGATGGCGGCGCAGGCAATGGAAATAGAAAGAGACTTGTTCATAAATTCAATGACATTTGGCTCAAATTTACGGAAAATAATTATCTTTACAAACTGATGAAAATGAGGCGTCTCATATTTTGCATTATTGTCTTTCTGGCACCCATCGTTGCAAGAAGCCAGTCTGAAAGACTCGTGGCGCTCCCCGACGAATTCCGCGGGGCCTGGCTCGCCACGGTCGGAGGCATCGACTGGCCGGATGCCGAGGATCCCGCCATCGTGCAGCAAATCAGGCTGATAGAACAGATAAAAGGGCTGAGGGAGATAGGGTGCAATACTCTCATCTTCCAGGTAGTCAGCAACATGGACGCCCTCTATCCGTCGCGGCTCCTCCCCTGGAGTGCGGTTCTCACGGGCACCGAAGGCCTCGACCCGGGTTTCGACCCTCTCGCGCTCGCGACCAGGGTGGCGCACGACTGCGGCATGCAGATCCACGCATGGATCAATCCGCTGCGCGTGTGCAGGGACGATGTCACCCCCCACTGCGATTCTCACGTGAGCGTGACGCATCCCGAATGGGTACAGAACTACATGCATAAGCTTTACCTCGATCCGGGCAATCCGGAGGTGGTGAAGTTCCTGTCCGACATCGCAAGGGAAATCGTAAGCAAATACGACGTGGACGGCCTTCACATCGACGACTATTTCTATCCCGACGGATTGCAGAAGAACGGGCGCGGATGGCGCAACGACATGTACAAGCTTTACGGCAAGGGAAAGAAGCTCGACGACTGGCGCTTCGGCACAATCAACAATGTGGTGCGCACCCTCTACGACACCACCCATGAATGCAAGCCGGACGTAGTATTCGGCGTATCTCCCTCAGGCAGGCTCGTTAATACCTGCCGGCTCTATGCGGATCCGCGCATGTGGGCTAAAGAAGGAACTGTCGATTATTTTGCTCCTCAGATTTACTGGGCCATAGGCAGAGGCGACGGCGCGGCATTCGAAGAAGTGCTGGACAGCTGGCGCTTCGTTTCGAAGGGCATTCCGGTCTATATCGGGCTTGCCGCATACAAGTACGCGCAGGGCTACACCAAAGGCCTGGACGCACCCTATCTTTCGCTTGGGGAATTCAAGAAGGAACTGGACCTGTGCCGTTCCGCATGGTTTGTGAAAGGACATATCTGGTTCCGCACCAAGGACGTGCTGCAAGACGATTTCCGCGCCTACATCCTTTCCGAATTATATGAACAATAATCATTTTTAAATCAATACATCATGAAAAAATCTCTCTTTATTTGCACCGTTTGTGCAGCAGTACTCGCCACCGCTTGTTGCGGAGGCAAGAATACCGTGACCGCCATCGTTGCAGGTCCCGACAAAGTGGCCGCATTGGTAGTCGAGTATCCCCAGGCTCTCGATGCCGAATCCGTATGCCCCGAAGCTTTCGTGGTTGAAGGCGAGGAAGTTGTTGCCGCCAAGCTGGTGGAACCCACCAAGGTGCTTGTAGCCCTCAAGAAGGACTGCTGCGGCAAGAAACATGAGTGCGGAGAGGCCAAGCCTGAATGCGAGCAGAAGCCTGAGTGCGGGCAGAAGCCTGAGTGCTGCGAGAAGAAAGAAGCTCCCAAGTGCGAAGAAGGCAAGCCTTGTCCCGCAGATGGAGAAGCCAAGCCTGAGTGCGGCGAGAAGAAGGAGTGCGGAGAAAAGCATGAATGCGGCGAGGCTAAGCCCTGCCCCAAAGAGGCTGCCGAGAAGGATTGCTGCAAGGAGAAGTGCGAGATTCCTGTTCCCGATGTTGCAGTCCAGCAGGTTGTCGACCTGAAGACCGCCGAAGGAAAGACCGTGAAGGCTTGGAAGAAGGCCGTCAAGGCTACCGAAGCCTGCCCCGCTCCCCATCACGGAAAACATCACGGCAAGCCCGGCTGCGGCGAGAAGCCTGAATACGGCCAGCAGCACGAATGCGGAGCCCAGCCCTGCGACAAGCCTGCAGAAGAGCAGTGCGACAAATGCAAGGAAGCTGCCGCCAAATAAGCGTGCCCGGCAACTGCCTGAGCAGCAGCACTTTAGCCAAAATGGCCTGGTTGAAATCAACCAGGCCATTTTGCTTATATCGTTGAGCCATAGCAACTTACATGGCACGCAATAAAGCGCATGATCCGACGAACAGCCGGATTTTTACGTTCAACCTTAAAAATGTCGGGTTCATAGGCTGAATAAGCTCTGTGCTGCTCTCGTAAAAGTAGACACGGAGGGGTAGAAAAAGATTGAAAGTTTGTACCTTTGTTTGAGCACCCATGGAGACGGTTATCCTCGGCAGGTCGAGGAGAGCCCTTTCCCGGAGCTCCCCGCA
>Ga0310695_10001562_pt1 | contig 53279 bp, 42 predicted proteins | sample RumenRJG_04DNA_FD_203882 | JGI IMG/M metagenome (GOLD analysis project Ga0310695, IMG submission 203882) | Bovine rumen microbial communities from Lethbridge, Alberta, Canada - RJG_04 (v2) (version 2) | ecosystem: Host-associated > Mammals > Digestive system > Stomach > Rumen | place: Canada... | reverse complement strand
GTGGCTCAGTACCTCAAGGGCAAGAGCATCCAGGATGCCCACCGCATCGCAGTCAAGGCCAGCGCCTTCGTCTGCACCCAGGAGGGCGCCACTCCAGTCTTCCCTAAGGAGATTCTGGAAGCATAAGGACTCGCTCCGCTCACTCCCCGACGTTTCATAACGTGTATTAATTATAAAGATGGTAGGGGTCGCAGATGTGATATCTGCGGCCCCTTTTCCATATAAGGATTCTAAGGGACTTTAAGGGATTCTTAGGGACATCACTTTCGCCAGAACAATTCGGGTCGAACCAACAATTGTTAATTATTAATTGTTAATTGAACATTCGTCCCCAAATATCCCTTAATATCCCCAAATATCCCTTAAAATCCCTAAGTATAATACACCAAATTCCCGTAATTGAACCTCGTCAACGTCGACTTAGTATCGTCCAGTTCCAGCATTCGCTGGGGCACCTCATCCAGCGGATAGTTCTCGATGCAGTATTTTAGGCGGAGGGTGAACTTCTCCATCTCCGCATCAATCTCCTCCTTCGTAGCCGGGATGTTGTTGTCGATGGCCTCCTGCAGTTCCGAGATGATCATCCCCGAGAATAATCCATGCAAGCTATGTCTATAAGCATACTCATCCGCATGGCACCAGATGCCTATGCAGGTCTTTCCGCGCAGGAACTGCGTATGACCATCGTCAATCAGAAGTCGTGTAAACACACCTTTGCGATTCGGTGTTGAAAACAATCCGTATATGTTTCCGTGCCCCAGCATCATGATGGTGTCATCCGCCTTCAGTGCACGTCGCACCGCCCCATTCGTACTCTTCTCCGTGATATGTACCGTGACATCCTTCCGCTGCTCATACAGCAACCTCAGCACCCTTGTCGTCGGGTCATTCGCATGAACTACAATCATATCTATTCTCCTTTCTCTCTTTTTCTTAAGAAATTATTAATTCTCCAATTCTCTAATTCTTGAAAAAAAACTCGGGACCCGGATGGCCTCTTCCCCCTAAAGCAGGGAGATAGAGGGGGTCTCTTTTTTCTGGGCTTTGCCCTTTTTCTTCCTCTAAAGAGGACTTTTTCTCTTTTGAAAGGTGTAGCACATCGCTGATGTGCGCTTAGACTTAGTGCAAGACAGATAGGAGAGCTCGCTCTCATAGATGCCTGGCACTAAGTCTAAGCATCTGATGCTCCGCACCTACACCTTTCAAAAGTTTTTTTTTCATATTGTTTATTCGTGAAGATTCACCTCACAACCTCCCCCTTCCCATTGACCACCACCTCAACGTCTCCACTCAACGTGCAGAGATAAGTATCTGGTCCGATAGCCCGAATATCCTCGTAGATGGGCAAGGTCATAGCATGCCCCTCCGCCGTCATCAATCCTTCATACCCAGCACCAGTCTGATAGGAGCGCAGACGAGCCGTCCCCTTCCGATGATAAGTCTCGAATATCGGTTCATAGCTGGGGTCACTTTCCTCGTCAGGCTTCGTGGTATGCGTCACCAGCTCCTCCGTCTCATATTCCAGCAGAGCGAATCCCCTGATGCAGAAATCGTTCAGGAGCTTACCCTTCCTGTCATAACAGCGCAGCGTATGGTCGTTCATCATCACGTAGATCATCCTTTCATCGAATTCTACATACTCACACTCCATAGGAGGGATGACGTAGTTCATTTCCTTGTCGAGCACAGCCATCTTGTCATTTTTGCGCACGCTCCACAACGTATGATCCTCCGAATTTTCGATGGAACTATATTCCTTCGGAAGCACCAGCTTGCCCGTTCGATCCATCAGGCCATAGTATTCCCCGTCGTTCGTGATGACCTTGCAGTAGCCGCCTAGGTACACAAACGAAAAATATCCGAGCTTAAAGGTCATATCCGTGTCGATCACAACCTTGCCCGTGCCATCGATGAACTTCACACGTCCATCCTCCGCCACGCAAGCCCGGCCATCCGAGAACATGTTGGCACATTCATACTTCGGTGCGACGATTATCTTACCCGTTATCTTGCTGAAGAAGCCATACTTCTCGCCATCGCTGAAGGCAACCAGCGAGTCATTGCCCAGAGGTTCTTCGAGCGAAGCCACATTTTTCACCAGCTTCTTATGTGTCTTCGCATTATAGACATACCCCTTAAAGTGGCCCTCTTGACGATGGAAATAGATATCGCCACAGATCAGATGATTCTCGTAGCACCAGGTTTCCTCGCAGTTATGGAAATGGTCATCATACCAGTCCCACACCTCGCTGCCAACAGCACAAACAATGAATGCCGCGATAATCGCCATAATCACCGCCGCGCTCACCGAAAACACTCCCCACACGCTTTTCGCCATCTTGCCATCACGTTTGAACCCGAATAGCCCAAAGAACCATTCCAACGCCTGACATACTCCTCTCCACATCACCGTGAAGAACATTTTTGCACTCACTTTTTTCATCTCAGTAAAATTTTATATGTTAAACCAAATCTCTCATCAAATTTCTCTCCATCCCAACCACCTTGGCATCAGCTCATATCATTCGTGTAGATTCGTCCGATTCGTGGTCTTCTCCCCATCGTCCTTTCGCATCAAACCTAATTATTTTCTGCGTCAGCAATTTTCTGTCGCCATTGAGGCGACAATTTTCCGGCAGAAACAACCAGGCCATTGGGGCCGCGGTTGTCTGCCATTTTCACCATCAATTTCTTTTTTTCATATTAATCTATTCGAGAGGGGGTCTGTTTCCCCCGATACAAATCATCCGCCATATGCAGAATCAGATCATGCATCTCCAGATCATCCTTGAAGAACTGTGGTATCCCATCATATCCCACAGCCGCCCCAAGAATATTCCCCGTCACAGCTCCAGTACTGTCGCTATCACCCCGATGATTAACCGCAGCAATCATCGCATCTTCAAAACTATCAAAGTGCTTCAATGCACAATAGAGCGCAATCGCCAAAGCCTCGTCGCCCGTCCATCCTTCACCCAGACAGCCGATATTCTCCAAGTCTGATTTGCCATTGTCAAGAAGGGAAATGGCTCGTTCAGCCAACTCAGCCATCTCTTCCACATCCGAAGGATACGCCTTGTACAGCTCGCGGATTTCGTCAATACCCTCCTTGATGTAGCCTTTCATTCCCTCTTGAGTCGGCTTAGGGTCGAGGACAAGCCGGTAGATGACATGCGACATCAAGGCAGCAGAAATGAATCCCAACGGATGCTGATGGGTTATTTCAGCAGCATCGCCCGCCAACAGGTCAGCATCCTTGATGCTCATCCGCCCATCGACAGCTGCATAGAGTGGGATAGGGGCAATGCGCATCACGCCACCGCAGCCCTTGCTGTTGTTCCGAGGTTCCTTGCCGCGATAGATGTCATCCAACGACGACATGCAAGTAATGCCTGGTGCACGTCTTGCATTCAGTTCAGGCACACTGCCAATCCAGCATTCCTTATACTTTCGTGATTTCTTCCCGATTTGGGTCAGATACCATTCGACATACGCTTCGCAAATACCATTCTTGGGCAAAACACCCTTTTCGATGGCATTCAACAATCCATTCGCCGTGAAGAGTGTCATCTGCGTATCGTCCGACACCACCGCCTTGTTTGCATCATTCCACAAACTCTGTCTTGTGTCCAGTCGCGTGATTCCACGCTCTCCATATCTACCCTGTATCTCCTCATACGAGTACATGAACTCCACAGGATACCCCAATGCATCACCGATGGCCCCGCCAATCAGCGACCCTCTTATTCTGTCTTGTATTTTTTTCATATTCTTAAATTTTTTCTATTTGTTACAAAAAGATACGGGATGGTATCTTTACACCAAATCACCATTCCATAGCAGAAAGTGAATTTTGCACTGCAAAAATAGGACTATTTCCCGACATCTCCAAACCTTTCTGCATTTTTTTTCATTATCATGTAATCTTTTTACAAAAATCACGTATCGAGGCGACAAGATTTAAGTCGTCTCTTCGGCTCTGTCGCGCATTCAAGTGCCTGTCGCCATATCTCCATCAGAAAGATGAAGAAAAACTTGCAGGCGTGCAGAAAAGGGCCTACCTTTGCGGTGTCAAAATGAAAATCAATAAACAATTAACAGTAAATAATTAACAATTGATTTTCGAGACAAAAAACAAACAATAATAATATTAACAATTATAAAATATACAACTATGTACGTAATCGCATTCTTCACCACCGTGATCCTTTTCTCCGCAAGTCTCTACATAGGCCACAAGTTCGTCTATATAGCAACCCACTTCGATGACGAAATCGCTGATACTGACTTCGTCATCACTCCCAATCCCTACATCGGTGCATTCCGCAAGTCCGCATGATTTCCCCATTCGTCAGCATCCCACTCGTATCTTGACAATCTCTTGTCTTGAAGCAATCCCGAAAACCAATGGGTTTTCGGGATTGCTTGTTTGGTAAATCTAGGTTATGGTACATCCTAGATAGCCAAATAACATTTATTGTCGGATGAGAGACTGCCTCTGATTCAGTCTCAAACAGTCTCCAAATGCACCGATGATTCCTCCAAACTTATACAAATTTCCTCCGAAATTTAAACTGGTTTCATAGAATACATCGAAGAAATGATTTGCCGATACAAGTGTTGTACTACTATTTATTGAAAAAATGATATAAAAATGTGAGTTTAGTTGAAAAAAGATTCCTTATTTTTAAATTATTGAATAATTTTTTTTTTCTTTAACTTTTTTTCCGTATATTTGCAGCGTTATATCAATAGATTGTTCATACTTGTGGTCATCTTGAATTAGTAAAGTCCTTTCTGTTGTTATGACAAAATAATGATTTATATTATTAGTCTATATCAGGTGAAACCCCAAAAATGATCTTTATGAAGGCAAAATTGGCTTTATTTATATCTATATGTAGGCAAAATATGTATTATATTTTGTGCTCTGTATTTAGTGCTATATTATTAAGCATTGCTATATATTTTGCAAATAACTCCCCTATATTTTTGGGCGAAACGACGTGGCAATTTACAATAATACAAGTTCTTTGCGATAAAATGGGGATTTCCAATGAAGTTAGTTATGGTGATGCTGTATTCTATAACGTGGGATATGACAAGGAACTGATACCAGCCATAAATGAAAACGACACATTAGGGGTGAGAGTTATTACAGACAGAAACAAATTGTTAAGATTCCTGAATATACTGAAGGACACAGATTATAAATATATTATCGTTGATTTGACTTTTGAGAAAAACGATGTAGGTATTGATGACGATTCATTGTTTAATTTAATAAAAGACATGGATAATATTGTTGTGGCTGAGCATGTAAAAATACCTTTTGCAAGACAGGAACTTATTGAAAAGGGAAAGACAGGTTTGGTAACATATTATTCATCTGTATTTAACTCAAATTTCGCCAATTATATTTACTCGATAAAAGATAGGCGTAGTATTCCTTTGCATGTGTATGAACAAATAAATCATATAAAACTAAATAGATATGGTTTCCCACCTTTTCCTATTTATACATTAGGTGGGAAATTATGTCAAAATGGTATATTTCTTAAATTAGATTATTCATTAGGTAATAGCTTATATTCTAATAACAGCATCAATAATATCACAGGCACTGATTACATCAATCTGGGAGCTTTCTTGGATAATCCGCTTAATACAGAAGAATTATTGCATAACCTTATTAAGATAAGTACAAAGAACAAATATGTTGTCATAGGTGATTTCATAAATGATATGAAAGACACATATATTGGTGAAAAGCCAGGGCCTCTTGTCATTATGAGAGCCCTAAGATCATTAGAGGAAGGATTGAATCTGGTATCACCATTTCATGCCATTTTCTGGTTTTTTATCTTTGCCATAATATCTTTTTTTATATTGATCGACAAGCCAATTACCGGTTGTTTTCTTGAAATTATTCCTTATAAGTTTGTTCGTTTTTTATTATCCTTACTAACATTCACAGTAGTTCTGCTGCTATGTTCTGTTGTTGATTATGTCTATTTCGACCGAGTTGATTCGTTAGCTGTTCCGGTTATTTATTTTTCCATAATCAAGATTATTGTACATTTTAAAAATAAAAAAGAATTATGAAACAACGTTATCAATTTACTCGATTGTTCTTGATTTCTATTCTTGCATTAGTTTTTTTGCAAGTATGTGCTCAGAACGATATTCGCCTCGTGAACGACTCAGATATCCTCCGTGTAGATAAAATTTTCACTTCAAACCATATGGTCAAAATTGACAGCGTTTGGCGATCCAGAGGTTATTTTTTTAGAGCTAGTCAAAAAATAGAGCTCAATGAAAATGAGTATATAGAATTCACCAATCTATCAACAGGCAGGCCTCAACTTAGAGTATGTAATAAAGATTTTAATAATAAAAAAAAAATCTCTATATTCGATGTTTTTAGTGCAAGAATGTTAGGTACAAAAGGCATTCAAGACTCCAATGACCCTATCAATAGCTATCCCTCAAAATACTATTTCGATATCTATCCTTGGAATATGATTGAGGATACATTACTCATCCCGACGAATTATATTTTGGATGAGATTCATGGTTTTATTTTAAAGACAATACCAGGCAATAAAATATTAGAACCTGTGCCTTTCGATTATACAACAAATGAACTTATCCTAAGCAAAGATTATTTCCTGGAAAATGGAATACTTCTTGAAGATGGTAAAGATTACCAATTCAGATTGGAATATTGGGAAGGCGATTCTAAATCTGAAGTAATAACAGATTACTTTATTATACATTATGTTCCAATATTTAAAGAGAATACTGACAAATAATACTATTATATAGGTTGATTACAAGTACTCTTTTTGTATTATTTAGTACAACAATCCCCGAAAACCACTCGGTTCTCGGGGATTGTTTGTTTAGTAAGGTCAAGATTCTATCCCGGTTATGGCTTATCCAGGGTAAAGCATAAGCTTTTCATTTTTTTCAGAAAAGATAACAATGATTCCGATTCCGACTAATACATTAATTTCAAAATGCAAAAGTAATTCGTCGGAAAGGGCAATTTTTGCATGCACTTCCGACGAATAACGTATATTTCTTTCCGTTTTGACTATCTTTTATAAGCAGTGAAATGGGTTGTTATTAATTTGGGTTGATTTTTTTGATGACAATATGATAAGTTTCCATCTTTTTTTTATTACCATTCCCAACGCTTATACCCCAAGTCTAAATAAAATGTAGGTCTCCATTTCTTGTTGCTCTTCTTTAAATTCCTCAAAGCCTCTTCTGCACTCTTATTACCATTCTCAATAGCTGTCTTATACCATTTTTTAGCCATTTTTTTGTCCTGTTCTACACCTATGCCATAGGCATAACAAACTCCCAGATTATATTGAGCAGTAGAGTTCCCTTTATCGGCAGCTTTTTGATAGTATATGAAAGCTAGTTGTTTGAATCCAATAGTACCTATACCTTTTTCATAGCAATAACCCAAACTAACCATTGCAGGAACATAGTCTTGATCAGCCGCTTTTTTATACCAATTAAAGGCTTCCTCTTTGTTTTCTTCAACGCCTATACCATAGAAGTAGTTGTATCCTGTATTATATTGTGCTCGAGCATCACCATTTTCCGCTGACTTTTTATACAATTCAAAAGCCTTTTTTTCATCTTTTTCTACTCCTTTCCCTTCAGAATAACACCAAGCTAAGTTGCTTATACCCGTAATACTCCCATTTTCAGCACCTTGTGCATACCATTTTGCAGCTTGATTCCAGTCTTGTTCCACTCCGTAGCCTTTTTCGTAGAGCCAACCTAAACTACATTGTGCATCACTATTTCCCATATCGGAGGCTTTTTGGATCAATTCGAAGGCTTTATCATAGTTTTTTTCGACGCCAAGACCATCGCGGTATAAAAGACCTAACCTATAGAAACCTCTGGCATTTCCTAAATCTGCAGATTTCTGGTACCATTCTTTTGCTTTTGAATAATCTTTTGCAACGCCTCTTTCATATTCATAACATAAGCCTAAATTGCAGGCTGCGACACCATTGTTGTTATCAGCTGCCTTTTTATACCATTCCAACATTTTGACATAATCTTTTTCAACTCCCTTGCCATGCTCATAGTAATATCCAAGGCTGCATTGGGCATAATTATCACCGCCAATAGCAGCTTTGTTTATCCAGTATATCATCTGCTCGTAGTCTTGATTGGTGCCTATACCTTCTTCATAGCAATTAGCCAGATTCCTTTGTGCCTTGGGAAGATTTTGATTCGCTGCTTGCTGGAGAAGAGAAAACGCAATCGAGTCATCTTTTTCAATGCCCCTTCCCAATTTATAACAAATTCCAAGCGCATTTTGAGAATTGGGATCATTATCGTCAACACCCTTCTTGAAGCATTCGACGGCTTTTTCGTAATCTTTATTCTCATAATACACCTTTCCCTCTTCGTATTGTGCATAAAGAGGAGTCGTGAAAACGCTGATAACGAATAATAGAGCTAAGTATTTCATAATAGTTTTACTAAAAATTAGTTGATTGCTTCTTTTTTTTGTCATTAATGATAATTCTTTCTCTTTCTCTTTTTTCCCTTTCTTCTTCTTCTCTTTCATTATCATTTATTTTCTTTAATTCTTTAATCGCTGATTCGTGACCATTGGAGGCCGCCATAGAAAAGAGTTTTTTGGCTTGGGTTATATTCTTCTTGACGAGATTCCCTTCCATGTAAGCCTGTCCAAGTAAATATTGAGCTTCAGCAAATCCTTGATCCGACGCTTCTTTGAGCAACTTGAATGCCATCTTTTTGTCAGCACGCACACCTCCTTCCATGTAAGCCTGTCCAAGTAAATATTGAGCTTCAGCAAATCCTTGATCCGACGCTTCTTTGAGCAACTTGAATGCCATCTTTTTGTCAGCACGCACACCTAAACCGTTTTCGTAACAAATTGCCATTCTGCATTTAGCACCAAGGTGGCCTTTTTGCATAGCTTTTTTGTACCATTCTATAGCTTTGGGATGGTCAATCGCTGTTCCTATCCCCATTTCGTGGCACCAGCCTAACCAATATTCCCCTTCCGTATATCCTTTTGAAGCCGCTTTCCTGAACCAAGAAAAGGATTCAGACTCATCTTTTCTAATCCCGCGACCATCCATTAGGCATAATCCAAGGTTGCATTGTGCCGCATCATTGCCCAATTTTGCCGATTTGGTGTACCATTCGACAGCTTTCTGCATATCATGCTGGATGCCTAGCCCATATTCATAGCAGTAGCCAACTTCGCATTGAGCTTCTGGATTACTTTGATTGGCTGCTTGCATATACCAGAAAAAACCAGAATCATAGTCCTTCTCTACTCCGAGCCCATTCATAAAACAGTTACCTAAGTAGTATTGAGCTCTTGCCAAGCCTGAGCGAGCGGCTTTCTCATACCATTGGAAGGCTTGATGATAGTCTTGGTCAACACCTTTCCCATTCTCATAACATAAGCCTAAATTACATAATGCGTCAGGGTAGTTTTGATTAGCTGCCATCTGAAACCAATATATCATTTGCTGATAATCTTTATCAACTCCTTTACCTTTTTCATAGCAGATGGCTAAACTATTTTGAGCTGCGCTATATCCCTGTTCGGCAGCTTTTTTGTACCATTGTGCCGCAGTTTGATTGTCATGAAATACTCCCTCGCCAAATTCATAGCAAGTCCCAATATTATACTGTGCCTCTGCATACCCTTGTTCGGCAGCTTTCTCAAACCATTCCGCTGCAGCGACATAATCTTGTTCCACGCCTTCTCCTCTGTCATAGCAACGGCCCAATAAGTTTTGTGCTTGAGGATCGCCTTTTTCAGCTGCTTCTTTGAAATACTTTACAGCTACATCAATATTCCCTTTTTCGTATAATGTTTTACCCAACTCTACTTGTGCAGAGAGCTGGGAGAAGAATGCTGATATTATTAATGTATAGAGGTGTGTTTTAAGCATAGGACATTTTGTGTTTAGCGGACCCAATACTCAAAATTTTCAACTAAGCGATTTAATTTGTAATCGCCATAGTATTTTGCATTTTGAATATAGTCCATTGTTAATTTCATTCGTTCCTTTTTGGGAATATTTTTACATCCTTTTCCTTCGTATGTCATGATAGAAAGTCGATAATAGGCATCCCCGTTTTTTTCTCTTTCAGCCACATCCTTGAATGCGTTATATGCCATCTCGTATCTCTCTTCGTCAAAGAAGATATTAGCTTGCAAAAGGTTATAGTGTTCATTATTATTGTATGCCTCATGTATTGGATTATGATAAACATCATTATATAAGTCTGAAATTTTTCTTATATCAACTTGAAAATATATTGTATCATTAAAGAAATGGACTTTCCCTTTGTTGTCTGATATTTTCTTTTCAACGATAAGATTTACGAACGATGGTAATTCATTTTTATCAAATTTTGGCTTTGACACAGGTACAACTTTAGTTATTCTATAATTAAGCCCAGCAATAACTTCTTCATTGGATAAAGAACTCATTAATTCGAAATATCTTCTACATATGATTTTTTTTTCTTCTCCGGCATCTTTACTTATACGCTTGAAGTCATTAGGTAATTCTTGGTCTTTATTAAGACTGAATTTGTTTTTAAACTGTTCATATGCACCCATATAAGGATCATCTTGATAATGGTTTTCTGCAATAATGAGTTGTTGGTACATATCCTCGGTGAATTCTCGAGCGTCTGCTAAAACTACAGCATCTGCCGATGGCGCAGCAGGCATATTGCTCAGCCACGCGAAAGCTGTAGTACTTATAACTACAATAGTTACAAGATAATCATTTATTTTCATAGTATGTTACTTATAATCGTTCACCAGATTGCTGGAAATTTACCTTCCAACATAGACCTATTGTCCACATTTTCATCTTCATTCCGTTAGGAATCACTGGAGTCGATGCTGATGTGTCAAAGGAGTCGTCAAAAAGGCTGAAATGATTAAAGTCGGCAAATATACCTATGTCTTCAAATATCGTTTTGCCGGTAAACACAATGGCAAAATGGCTTACCAAGCCATTGTTGATGAAGTCATCTCCTAACTTATAAGGATCATTGTACTTAAAAGCATAGCTATATCTGGCACCCACTTCAAATTTGGTTCTCCAGAAATTGTTTCCATAAGATGAATTGGCCATTCTTCCTACAATGAAAAATAGATTGCCACCCATTAGTACTCGTTGAATATTGTGTTTCAAATATCCGACATCGTTGATATCCTCCAATTTGAATTGGTTTTGACGATATTGCGCTACCCCTGTAATTCCGAAATTGATATAACTTGATGGACTATAGGTTTGGTATCCAAGTTCAATTCCACATTGAACATCTCTAAAGAGATCTTCTGCGGTTAACCCATTGAATTTGAAATGCTCAACATCCAATTCTTTGTGATTTGCTTCTATAGTCATAGGGGACCAGAGATAATAGCAGCCAAATACATTGGTATGCATTGCGCTGTTTAATAAGCCTCCAAGAGTACTGGCGACAGCATCAGTATATAAGTTGCCGGAACCTAAATCAACATTAGTTACGAGATGATGACGTTTGGCCGCATTTTGAGCCAGTAGGCCATGTGCTGATAGTAAAATCAGAGTAATACTAAAAGTGATTATTTTTATTGTTTTCATATTCTATCTTTGATTTCGGTTATTGGATCAAATTGATCACTGATTTTCTCCACTGAGTCGATAAGCATACCAGAATGGCTTTGAATGGTGTTATCTTCAGAAACGTGGAATACGTATCCAGGAACGTCAAAAATATAAAAGCCAATTGATTCACATTGGTTTATCTTCAAATGCTTTTCATGAAGTAATCCCCAGAAATAACTCAACTGGTCAACTTCTTTGCTTTTTGAACGCATACCTAAGGCATTTTGAGGCTCATTTTCAAGAAATTGTAACATTTCGATAAAGCTGACTTCATGTTCTACGGGGCTTATTGTTCTCCACTGGGTAGTGTCAATAAGGCCAGCTTCTTGAAGTCCATCGACATCAACGATGCTCCATCGATATACTTCATCTTTTATCTTTTCGGGTTTTAAAATAATATGAAGAGAAATTTTCTTCCCCTGATAAGTGCCTCCACAACTTACGTCTGCATACCAAATGGAATTCTTGAAGTCAAGAAAAGTACCTGAATAGACCGCTTCGTTGATAAAGTTTTCTACTCTAGCTTTGGAGATATCATCCATTTTTTTAACGTAATTGTCGGCGATAAGCGAAACAATATTTTTTTGTCTAAACATAGAATCAGACGCTTCAATGCCTGGGGTTACCTTCACACCATTGAAACGGTCCATGAATTCTTCCATAGACTTAACACGCATATTGTAGTATTGCATATGCAATTCGTGATTTGTATAAGATACTGTTTGCGCCACAATTGTCGTATAATTACACAATATGGCACATATTGATGAAATAATAAATATTCTCTTCATTTGACCACAATTAGATAAACAATGGAGAATTTGTTGGGAGTATATCACTTCGACATACTCCCAAATTATAAATAATTAGTAGAAGTTGCTGGAATCCACAGACTTCACATCGCCTAATTTGATGACAAATACTTCTATGGCTCCTGCAGGAGTAAGTGCTACTTTCTTTTGGATATATACTTTCACTTTCTTAATATCTTGATCTACACGAACCGACCAATCGGTCTCCCTCCGATATGTTTGAAAATAAGTGGCTGTAGCGACATATTCAGTGCCTTCGGCATTAGCTGCATAGATCTCGCTCACTTGTACTCCTTCTGCCTGCTCAATAGTTATTTTGGCATGAGTTGCGCTGTATTTGGTCGCAGTCAGATAATATTTCATTGTTTGGGTTGCAATTCTTCCTCCACGACCTGTTGTCTGCATCGTTACTGCCCTATGCATAAGTCGTTTATCTGTCATTGGGTCAATATAAGGATATGGATTTCCTTCTCCGATGAATAAGTCGAGTGCATCTTCTATTGCTAGATTTTTGGTTTTTTCAGAGTTCGATGCGTTAACAATAATGCCCAAATCATTCTGGAACACATCAACTTTTTGTTTTATCTGCCCTTGAATTGATTCAATCTGTTCTTGTGTCAAACCATTAGCTTTTTCGTAAGATTCAGAATTGGTTTGAGCTGAAGTTTGACCATAAAGACCTACATTGCCAAATAGAGCAATAGTTGCAAATAATGTGAATGCCAAATGTTTCATAATATTCATATAATTAATTAAAATTCATATTATTTAATAACTTCGTGAACCTTTAAATAATTAATTTTATAACCGTTAGTCGTTTGCTCAATAATGTTTACCAGTTGGATATTGCCAGCCATCGTAATGTTACGAAGGAAGTCTGCAACAGGCACATAATCTACTATTGTCTTCATATCTCGACCAACAACGGCTACTTTAGCATCCTGACTGAAATATGTTGCTACAATATTCTTAATACTCAATACACGTGTATTCAAATCGATATTAGAATTAATCAATGCACTAAGCATATCAGTTAGCGAACTCTGAGATGCAAATGGATTAACAAATGCAGGTTGAGGATGATTAATTACTTGTGTAGACGCTGGTTGGGTTGTTGTAGTAGCAGTTGCTGCAGAGCCAGCACCTGAACCTGAAAGATTGAGGTTGTAATAGGGTTCTTGCTTATTGCCAGATATTTCCAAAGTCCCTTTCTTAACAGAAGCCATTAAACTATGCCAATCAGCAGCCTTTTCCCCATTTACTACTTCATTAAGTTCTTCCCAAAAAATTATGGAAAAAAAGCCTCCATCTGAATTGCATCCTGAAGTTTGGCCTTTCTTGCTGCTAGTAACCATTATATTGCCTTTCGTTTGAACAAATAGTTTTTTGTAAAACTCAGGATTCATATCACTAGCTTTGGTCATTCCCTTGCTTAGTACAGAAACAGACTTTTGGGTTACCCAACTTGCTATGTTATTGCAGCAATCGGTCATAACGATTCTCATGGATGCAGGTTTGTTTGACAATAATTCGTTAACAATTCTTGAGGGCACCCATTTTTCTTGTTGTGATGAAGGATATTTCAAGCACATTTGTGGATAATAGTCATTGTCTCCTTCGGCATGTGCACCATGCCCGCTATAATAAAAGAAAATGATGTCCTTATCGGTCGTATTAAGGTTTTGGATTACTGACATAAGGTTTTCCTTTGTGCAATCCTCCCCAATTCTGCTTATTAGAATTGGTTCATAATTAATATTATAAGCAATTTCACCTATCGTTTTAGTGAATCGGTCATGATCTACCTGACAAGTTGAGCCAATTTTGGGATCAGTGGTATTGCAGAAAACTATCGCATGAATCTTTTGAGCAGATGCATTTATTGTCATTAGGCTAAAAAGAATAGCGCATGACAGAAATCTAAAGGCTTTCATAATTGTTCATTATTTATTTTTAATTGTTTCAAGAAGGAGTTCCATGAATCTATCCATTGAGCGTTTGTCGGCGTAGTTCCAATTAAACTGTTTCCTGTCATCGTAAATAACCGTCCAAGTCTTGTCATTGACAGAGATAAGAACGTGTGCGGTTTTCTTCCCTTTGACAAATTCTAACTCGTATTCTGGATAATAAGGAGCTTTCACCAAAACAGAATCTCTTTGGTAATTGATAGGATCGGATATAACATTGAACTGAAGAATAGAGAACACTTCAGGACGAACTTTCCCTATAAAAGAGTCACGAACATAATGAGATTCAATTTCTACATCAGTTTTCTCAATAGCATCCTTTCCTTTAAGTTTGTAAAGATTCACCTTGCTTGGATTGAATAGAATGTCACTCAATGTCTTGCCTAAAGTGGCATAGACTGCAGAATCGGGAGTTACTCCTTTCTGAGTTCCAATCCTATCAGAAGGGACATAACTGTTACACGATGCGAATGCACTTAGTGCAAAGCAAAAGATAAATGATAATAGAATTACTTTTTTCATAAATCTTAATTTTGAATTTTTAATGAGTCACATAAAAATATAAAGCGTAATTATTCATTTTCAAAAATTTAAATTGACTTTTAAGAATATTCTACGGCTAAATGTAGTTACATCTTTATACGGTTTTGAAGAACCATAGGAATAATCTTGATTGAACAAGTCAAAATCATCAACCTCGAGTCCTACAAGTAGAGACAGACTTTGTTCTTCGTCATTGTCACTAAATGTAGCACCCAAACCATATGAATATCTCCAACCATTGTTGATTTCTTTGGAGTCTCCATTAAAGCCTCCACCTAAACTGAAGTTATTGACATAGTAAGTTGCTACTTCAACGATGGGACACCATTCATATTTTCTATAGAGAAGGAAAAGTGGGGAGACACGAGCTCCAATACCAGGCTCAAAACTGTGAATCTTATATTTGGTCTCACCAGTCCCTTCCTCCCACTCTAAAGAGAACCTTCTGAAACGATAGTTCAGTTCTCCAAATATACCAATGGGCGTTTCACTCCATTGCCAACCGAATCTAAAACCTGTTTCAATATGAGAAAACATATCTTTAGCTTTTAAGCCAAACAGGGTTCCATCGTTAACATCTAGTTTTTCTCCACCCTTTCTAACTTTAAATATGTTGCGTACAGGGATATCGTATGGTAACCACATATCTTCATCTATATCACCTTTTGTTAAATAGGTAAGTCCAATATTTAAGATATGAACTGGAACGACCAAAATGGTGGAATAGTAATTTTCGGTTCGTGCCTTAAAACACCAATTAAACCCGTAGTAATCCTCACCATGATCTCCCGCATAAGATGGCTGATGTGCCGTCATACAAAGTATAATTCCCAAAAGGGAAAGTGCCTTCTTTTTCATTCGATATATGTTTAAAGGGTTAATATTGTTGTGAATTTTTAGGTATCTTTTGGCTTGTGAACAAAAACTTCAAATGTGTATGCCAATGAGCTGAACAGAATATAGCTTATTTTATATAACAATAAATATTTCCCCGCCAAAACTCCTAACACGGCATTCTAAGAAAAGACGGGAGTTTTCTACTCGTTTCTTACTCTCTGTAGCGTCTTTTATCGATTCAATCAATCGCCTTGAGACTCCAAAGTGGCTCAAATTGATGGGACAAATATAGGAGGTTTTTATCGATTCTCCAAATTTTTTCCCTCATTTTTTTCAAATTGTCAATCATTTTTTATTTTACATCGTTCTTTTGGCAAAAATTTTATAAATAATGGGTATTAAAAGTATGTGAAAATACTTGCTGGGGAATAAAGTCAATAGTGTCTTGTTCATGGTTTTGACTACAGTTATATAAACCGCAGTTCATAGAGTATATTCTTGCTTTGATTTTTATAAATAGGCATTTTGTCTGTTTTCTAGAAATTCAAATTTATCTTGAGGAATACTCTACGTGCGGGTTACATATGCCCAATGTTCATTGACCGAATAGTTCCAGATTTCGCCAATGAAATCAAGAACGTCTTCCATTTTCATAACTATTAGATATTTGAGATAACAGACGAAAACCATTTTTCATTAGCTAATGTCGTTATTACTGTCCTTGTTAGCGTTATTAATGAATTCGCCCGCAACGTTGTCAACATTTGTTGTTAGAATTTTGATTGCAGTTTTCTTCAAACCTTTAGCAATAATTTCTCCTTCGCCAGAAACTATACCACCGATGGTTTTTACAATACCAAGGCCTAAACCAAAAGCTCCAGTAGTTTATTTTTTTTGATGTTAATCACTAGTGTCCCATTTTAACGGGACACTAGTGATGGTTATTTGGAAAGCGGGAATTACATGGGTGCTATAGGATAGCTTATTCGCGATGATAAATAGGCGTTTTTGCCTAGTATATTTTGAACAAAAATATTATTTCCGTATATTTGCAGAGAATAATGATTGTTCTTCCTTCATTGTAATTGTCATATTTTCCAACAATCAATTTATGCGTAATTTGTTTTTTCTTTTTCTCCCCATATTTATGCTTTTTATTTCGTGTGCTCCTGAACTAGCATTCGAGTCAGAAGATATTTGGATATGCGAAACTGATAGTTTTTGGGGTTATTTTGTCCCCGATGTGAGTCAAAACAAGGGTATGTTATATGTCGATGAAGGAGATCTTTATGCTAAGGAATATAGTGTTGTCATAAAGGAGCTGTTTGGCAAAACTTATGTGAAAAGTGATGAATTTTCATATACCCGTTGTCAATTTACACCATATAGTAATCCAGCTTATTATGATTGTCCAGATGGTATCGATTATATAAAACCTAAATTTTTTGTTAAGTATACTTCTGATGTTAAATATGGTAGGGCAGATGGCTATTGGACATCCTATCCGAATGTCCCCGAGAATAATTTCGGAGAGATTTTCCTCCTTAAAGTTCCCATCAAATATTTTGTTGGTCAATATCCACAAGACCTTACTCTCGATGTCTATGAACCGGATGATGGGGGAGACCATCTTCGTCCATTAATCATTATGATACATGGCGGTGGATTCTATAATGGTGATAAGGCAGATGTTGAGTATCAATATTGGTGCAAAAGGTTTGCTGAATGTGGCTATACGGCTGTGTCGGTTAATTATAGATTGGGCTTCGGTTTGACATTCTCCATAAAGCAGGCTGCTTATTGTGCTCTACAAGATGTTAATGCTGCTATTCGCTATATGTTGTCTCATCGAGACAAATACAAAATCAATTCAGAACTAATATTTCTTGCAGGCTGTAGTGCTGGTGCAATAACAGCCCTCCATGCTGCATTTATAAATGATTCAATCTCCCCAGCAATACTCGCCAAGGAGACTACTGAACTTGGTCCTGTTACAGCGGTTCCCGTTTTGCCAGAATACAAAAAGCCTATCGCCATACGTGCTGTGGGCAATATGTGGGGTGCGATTATGGATACTTCTATCATAAAAGCATCTCCAACATCAATAATTTCTTTTCATGATAAATATGATCCTATAGTACCTTATGGAATAGGAGTCCCCTTTGAGAAGAGTGTTACTGATTACCTGCGAGAATTAACAACTGAAAGTATTTCACACTGGGGAGGAGCATTAACCCAAAAAATCATTCCATCGGTATATGGATCAAGTTGTATTGATTCTTCAGCTCTCCAAATAGGCAAGCGCACGAAACTATTATCTTATGAAAGAAATACGCATACTTTGATTCGCGACCAGGATTTTGCATTGAATGACCTGCTCGATAGTATTTTCATAGAGATGAACTTATTCTTCGCTGATGAAATGAATATCCATCCTATCGAGATTCGACAGGATGGATATGATAAACAGGTTTTTTATATCGATGACTCTTCTTATGTCAATGATTGTAGTTGGTCAATTAAAGGCGGATTTATTACTGACGCAATCGACATGGCAAAGGTGCGTATATTATTAATTAAAGATTATCCGGAGCATATTTTAAAGGCTAAGGGAAGAAATGATACAGGAATTGCATTTGAGGAATTATACGATTTGTCAAATGATTAGAATATATGCACATTCTTTCTATAGTAAGCAATCAGTAACTCTTCTATCGATATGTGCCTTAGCTAAATAAATATCACTAGTGTGCCTTTAAATAGGGACACTAGTGATGTTTCATTATTCTTCAGAAATTGTTTTTTGCTTTGGTATAAAAAATACAATAGACTCGAAACAAACGGACAGTAAAAAAGGATGAGTGTATTTTTAATGCTTTTGCGAATTGTCATAGCAAGACACGTATGACACTTATAAAAGAGCAACATCCTTCTTCAATCTTTCTTTCCACGATGCGCCTAAGGAATTAAACTTGGTTTTTCTATAAAATCAAAACGAGTCCGATCTTCGAATTTATTACATGACTCATCGAATCCGATTATGCCCTCTATTGCAATTATTGCTATCCTATTAATATTACCCCCAAGTGTACTTACATGAAGCCGATATTCTCCGTTAGTTTTTTTTGCGGTACCATCTTTTACAGTAGTAGGCGTACTTAGGGATACTTGGTCAACTGAATTAATTGTCCAATCAATAAATCCTTTTTCATTCCTAAAAAGGTATTTTGCCTGGTCTTTGAAAAAGGCATCGAAATCAGATTCTGTGATGCTCTCCATCAGTGGTTCGAGCAAAAGATCCCGCTCATTACCATAGAGATCTTTCCACAATCTACGAACACCTTCATAAGTACTACGAGACAAATCTTGGTTAATTTTTTTACTTTGCTTGATGAAATCACAATATGAACTGAATGTATTCGAGAAGAAACCATTCATCTTCTTGTACTGATTTCTCATTTCTGAGACTGCCGTTATTCGTGCGCCTTTTTTACCGGAGAAATAATCAAGATATTCCTGTGTAGCTTCTATGCCCTCTTGGGGTGACGAATAAACTGTCTCGCGTAAGATCTCATACTCAACTTGTGGATCGCGCTGATCACAAGAAGAGACAAATAAGGCAAAAAACATAAGAAATAGAATGATACTATGGTTTCTGCCATCGTGAAAGTGAAGCATTTTTCTTTTTGTTGAAGTAATACTTGCCATTTGACTAAAATTTAATTGTTTATATACAAATTTTTACATAAATAAATCTTTCTAAATTCAACATAACAAAGTAAATCAGTATGAGTGGTTTTGGATACTTTGTTTGAAAAGGAGATTATGCCTTGTCGTACGCGATTCTTTATACCATTGATAGTCTTATAAAGCAGATTTCACAACTAGGTTTACACTTTTTAATCAGATAAAGAATAAATCTCTATGGACTTTGGTTTAACATACTAAATTCGAAGTTATAACCCCACCTCAGCTCCTTCTGGGAGTGTGGGAAACTTCAGTAACCCATAAATCATTCTTTATTTCTCATCCTTTCATTTCGGAATGGTGAATGACCATTTGTAGAGCTTGTCAACATCCACAGAAGCATTCCATCCACTCAAAACGCCTTTGCTGGTCACCTGTCTCATGAATATGTCCTCCCTATCTGGCCTACCGGAATAATCTGCCAACCATATCCCATAATCGTCAAGCTCTGTCCCTTCCAGGTAATTCTGGTAAAACTGACGGCCAGTATAGATAAGCGGTCTTTGTCCCAATTCATTTTCCACGATCTGAAGCCAAGTCAAGAGGCTAGACCTTATATCTGGCAGCGTCAATGTCTGCTTGAAGTACTGAGCCTCCAAATCCAAGACCGGAGGCATATTGCAATCCGACGGAGAGATACAGGAAAGGAAATGAAGTGCCTGATCTCTGGCAGGAACATTCACCTGCATAACGTGATATGCTCCACGAGGAAGTTTCAGACGTCTTGCCATCTTGAGATGATGCCTATACAAAGGGTCATAAATAGTTACTCCTTCCGTCGCCTTCATATAAACAAATTCAACTGGTCTCCATAAGCCGGTTTCCTGATTGGCGAACCTTTTGCCATTTTCAGACATGGCAATGCAGGTTGCTCCCCAGCAAGCGTCTTGATATCGGGAAACATCTATGCCATAGTAAGCTGATGTATCACAGCTCAAAGATGCATAACCTATCCTAGAGCCGTTTACCCACATCGTAAAAACGGTTTCTCCGTATTTGTTGACTTCACGGAACAGGCCGGTTTCACAGCCTTGTTTCCACCTGCCTGCCCTGGCGCCTCCATCAGGAAAGGAAAGGACTCCGTTTCCATCGGGGACACCCTGCCACAAGGAGCCGCAATAGGTAGAACCATCTTTTAGCCTGATATCCCTTGGGATAGGACCATCCACCTGAAAGGCGTGTCCTCTTTGGAAATATCGCCAGTTGAAGATCCATTGTGCCGTAATTGCCGCAGCAATGATAGCAATGGCCATAGCCAAAATCTTGAGGATGGCAGGAAGTATCTTCCTATTCATCTATAAATACCGGAGTAAAAAATATCTCATCTTGCTTCCGATCAACCTTGATAGTCTTGATAAGGCCACTTGGAGGAACTGGCATCTCTCCTACAAAATGAGGAGTCTCGTCATCATCATAATGGAAGATGACGAGTTTTCTCTCCCTTGTCATAATGTTGGTGAGGATAAGACAAGCATCTTTGTATTCTTGGTTCGGATCATAAAGCTTCTTGAAGAAGGCGTTGTTATACTTGGACTTCTTGTCCAACGGGAAGAACTGCCACTGATTGTCAGAACCGGGAATAATACGAATCCCCGCCTCCGTCCTTTCCTCAGCTGTCATTCTGCCGACATAGCCATTCTCCTTGTAATAGTTGATCAATGCACGCCTGCATTTGGAAGTTTCTGCCACCGCTTTAGCCTCCTCGTTGCCTAATATGCTGCGGAGAAGATACAAATCGGATTTGTTTACCAGATATGTGGACATAACATATCCTGTAATCCCTTCCTTGCCCTTCTGCCCTGCCTTCTTATATTTAACACGGCTCCATTCTCCATCATTTTCGTAAACAATAAGTTCCTGTCCGAAATATACCGATGCCTGCTTGTTTGAGATATCAGTCATCTTGGAGCTTCTTATGAATAGGCTGTTTGGAAGTACATACAGTCTTGCAGCTTCCCTGTCAATCTTTTCGGGAAGGTAGATGTCATTGTAATAATTATAACCATAGACGGCTGCAAAGACAATAGCCAGTATCACACCAAGAATCCCCAGCTTGGCTCCAGTACTCATTGGTTGGGCCCGCTCCTCCTCCCGTCTCTGCTCTTCCAGTTTCTTTCTGGCAATTTCCTCCATCTTCTTCCGGAATGTTACGTTGAGATACTGTTCAGCATCGTTGCTCTTTACCTCATAGGATATGGAGTATGCTTCGGACGCGTTGTCCAGATTCGAAATATCCATCAGGTGAGTGCCTTTCACAAGCCTGAAGGAACATGGTTGTCCAACAATGGCGCGGCACAGCTCCTTTCCATATCTTGACACTTTGACATTCTTGTCCGTGTAGACATGGATGAGCGAACCGAAGTTGTCACCGCCCACTACGGACAAACCCAATGATGCCTTCAATTGCGAGAAGAGCCTTGAACGCTCATCCTCGTTCTTGATGTTGACAGGCTTTGACCTGAACTTGAACTCATCAGGCATGGGAACAAAGATGGAGCTCTTGCTCAACTCGACGGGTAGGATTCTCTTGTTCAGATGCTGAGCATGTACAACGCACTCCTTGACGAATGAAGATTTCTTGGACGTATCGGAAACAAAGACGAGCATGATTTCTGCCTCGTCAATCAGGGGGAAGACCTTGTCATCTAGCGCCTCATGGTCCTCCTCTCCCTTGTAGAAGTCAAACGTCACAGAGAGGTCATGCATTATAGCATCTGCTATCCTTTGAACTTCAGCTAGGTCTTCCCAAGCATAACTAAAAAACAAACGTTTTCCTAAATCCTTCATAAGAAACAAATATTGATTCTACTAACAATTGCTATAAGGGCATATTCAAATTCATAACATCGGTATTATGTCCAACAAGAGACCTAAAGTGTTACAATCGCCCCTATATACCTTACAAGACTTATTGCAGCTATCACCATTAGAACGATTCCGATGACTTCAAGCCATCGTTTAGTCTTCTTTGAACATTTGGTAATCATTTTGGGCACATACTTCCAAAGAAAATAGCCAAGACCGAATTCAATGATAATGGAAATCATAACAGTTTTTATATTGGGATAGACAACGTTCAGGAATCTTCCTAGTCGAAGTCGATCGTAATTTGAAAAAAAAGTTAACTAATAATTATTTACAACGATAGGGCAAGACGAAAACCGACGTTGCTGTATTTGTCACCTAGGCCTTCTTTGAAGCGAATTGACAAGAGACATTCATCAGCAGGACTGTACCAACTACCGCCACGGGAAACACGGTAACCGTCATACCAATCGCTACAAAATTCCCATACGTTCCCGCTCATGTCATAGAGTCCTAGTTCGTTCGCTTGTTTTGTAGCGACTATATGTGTTCGCTGTCCGCTGTTGTCATCGTACCAAGCGACATCGTCAAGTTTGTTGCTCCCGCTGTACTTGTTTCGCAGGTTCTTATTGCCACCCCGAGCGGCGAACTCCCATTCGGCCTCTGTTGGCAATCGGAAGTTCCTGCCCGTCATATTGTTCAACGCGTTGATAAATACTTGGCAATCTTGCCAGCTCAAACTCTCAACAGGCAGTTTTTCCCCCTCGAAATGGGACTGGCTGCTCACAAGCACAGCTTTCCACAACTCCTGCGTCACTTCTGTTTCTCCGATGTAATAGGGGGGAAGGGACACTTGTCGAGTGTTATTCTCATTGGTGTTCTCCTGTCCGTCAGCTGCTTCCATCTCGAATGTGCCGCCCTCAACTCGAATCATATTAAACGTTACGCCATTAACTGTGATAGGCAACTTGGTATACATATTGGCGATGTTGGAGTCCCCGACTTTTACAACCTCTAAATTATGTTTTACCAAGATCTCCTCCAGCTCCTTATTTATAACTGAGGCGATTTTGGCATTCTCAGAATTATTCTGTATCTTTTTCGCAGAATTATAGCTTATATCTATAGCTTTCGTTGTTCCTGCGAACAACATTGTCAATACGAACTTGATTCCCCAATAACCAGCTACGCCGCCAATGCTCCATACCAATGTCCAGGAGAAGGCATCCGTAAATTCAGACCAGGCTTCTGGCAATGGATTCCAGAAGAAGCAAATAATAAATATAGTACATAGAGCTAACGCAAAATAGAATACTGCAACAATTATAAACCATATAAATTTCCACAAGGGATAGAAGCATAAGGCACCTGCTGCAATATATACAAGGACATCAAGCCATCCCGCATCCATGTCAAAGTCAAATTTGTCGAAAAAAGAATGACGCTTAGGAGGTGCAGCAATGGATGATTTATACTTGTTCTGATAGTCTTTAACAATTATCTCAAATTTCTTTCTATCTGAGGAGCTTTGGGAAAGTTCATAGCGCTTGTCTTCGGAGAGGTCGGCATTGTAGTCTGCCTTTCCATTCGCCACAGGATAACAGCCCGTCTTGTCAATTTGTTCCAAAATTTTCATCTTGTTGAACACAGTAAATGATGTGGCAATGTTGGAAGAAACAGACACATTATAGACATTCCAATAACCGGTATCCGAAACAAACTTGATCAAATGATTTCCCTTGGCCAATCTTATGTATGGAGTTTCGCTAGTCCCTCTCCGAACGGAAGACTCCCCTGCTGGCCTCAGCTGAATGGCTCCTTTGCCTGGACCCACTTCTGCAAGGAACTCAGACCCACGGAACACCTTGCAGGGCACATCAGAAGAAAGGGTTATCTTTGCTCCGACAGGATCTCCTTTCTTGGGTAATCCGAGAAGGGAATGGAGAAGTACTAGGGCCTCATCCCTATTGTCACTATTATCCCAGTTGTAAACCTTGGTTCTGATATTGAATTTTGACGATAATCCCGTAATTCCACAAAGCAATGGAACAAGAGTCTTGTTTCTGTTTGTTGCTTCGGAATACATCTGATAAAAGAACGGGTCATCGACAGCATGGCTTGTGAACAGTAGAACGATAAAATCGGCATTCTCCAGGTCAGTTGCCAGTTTGTTATCGAACTGAGATTCCTTGTCCGATCCATAATCGTAGTGCCAAACAGGCAAATCGATATCAAGGGCAGAATGTACCTTCTCGACAATCTCATTCAACCTTCCAGTGTCAGATTCTGAATAGATGACGAAAGGTTTTCGGCTTATAGGCATATTCTTTGATGAACTTGTTCTTCTTGTTTCAATCATAATTATTTGAATCAATTTTGAACGTTACAAACCATTTTAAGACAACGGTGAAAAAACACTTGAAGAGTAGGCTGTCTGCATATTTGAGTCTCATCTTTTGCAAGTTTCAGAAGCAAGTGTAACAAGCAGGTTAGGAGCTTTGTTAAGTGAGGTCAATAGATCAGCAATAGCCTTCTTCTTCTCACTAGACTCATAACGTCTGACATACATATGATATATGGAAGAACGGAACGGGCCAGCAAAGTGTTCAGGTCTGAGTGTGTGAAGACAGCCCACACACAGGCACTTCAAGTTGCGGTACATACGCTGTTCGGCGCTGCCTTCAACGGTGATGACATCGATGAAAGGCCTCTGATCTATCTGACTGAAGCTCCTTCCGCAACGTTCGCAGATATAGTCGACATGCTCTAAGTATCCAAGACGTATGGAGTACCGGTTGCGTGTCCTGTCGAGGATATCCTTATTGGTCGATGTCTTGAAGAGGGCATCAGCGGTATCCTGCTCCAACCTTTGCACAAAATCGACGGTATTCAGCGGGAACCCTTTGATGCAGGACCAGTCCAAGGCATAGAGGCAGCTTTTGCATATCTCAAGCCGGTTGACTCCATCGAAGCCATAGCTACCTCCCACTCTGATAGCCACGTTGCTCTTGTTAGTCCAGACAAATCTGCCGGTGAATCGGGTATTCCTATAGTCACGCAAGACAGCGCATTCGCAGATATGTGCCTTCGGATAAGAGGAGTCGCGATTGTCCAAAAGGTACAGATAGCCTCTTGTTTTATTACCGTTAGGGGAGAGGTAGAAGATGCCACCCTCGTCCATCTCAATCCTTTCCGTATTGGCAATTTTATCGATGAAATGGGTTGATGCTACGTATTTCTGCTTCCGAGAAACGGCCGTAATCCCCTTCTTGAGTAGCACTTCACTCATTCTTGGGAAGGATGTCAGCGGCTCTATGTCCTCCATATCAGTCTATCCTGTAGTTGTTTGAAACCTCCAGCTTCTCGACAAAGTCGTCAAGCATCTTCTCGCTGGTGGTGATGATACGTATTTCCACACGCCGCGAACGGTCATAATCCGGACGTGAGTCATCGGAGAGGAGAGTAAGCTCTCCAGAGGAATTGAGGGTATGTCCATAGGACAAGCCATTTGCGGTAAACCAGAACTCCAGCAGCCTCTTGTCAGCTTCTGGCAGGGCGAGGAAACTGCTGGAATGCCTGTAGTAGTTCAGCACACTATTGGCCCTACGTTGTGAGAGCACAAGATTGAACATGTACGGATCCATTCCATTGAGATTCGTGGCACTGGGGTCAGTATGCCCCTCGATACGGACCTCACTGATGCTGTTTCTAAGACTGTCGGTCAGAAGTATCTCGAAATATTGTGGCAGGAACTCGTCCAGTATCTCACAGAAATCCGGTGTCAGCTCGTAGCTGCCGGAAGGGAATAGCACGTCAACGTTGGTGAACCGTATGGACAGGTCTGTGCCAATGGTCATCTGCCATCTGGCTGTATCAGCAGCAAACTTATTGGTAAGCTTATCGTGCAAGTGGGTCCTGGCATCCGCGAATGCAGTGATATCCGCCGCATTCTGGGTGAACAGCTGGATATAGGCAATAGCTATGAAAAGGAAGATGACCATCAGTGCTGTCATCAGGTCGGATACCGACATCCATATATTATGTCTAGCCATAGTCCTAATGCTTATCCTTTGATTCTATGGCCTTTGATAGGCACTCATCAAGATTTGCCATAGTGACAGAGAGCCTTTCATAGAAATGCTGGTCTATATTGGCGATCTGCCTGTTCAGTTCAAGTGTTCCGGACTCCAGGACATGTATGCCCTCCTCAAACTGCTTTTTCGCCGATTCCCAGAAACTGCTGTTAAAGTCCCGCATCTTGTTCAGCTCATCAAGCCTTGAAAGAAGCTTCTGAAACTCAATCTCCAGATTTGTGTTCGTGGATACCCATCTGCTGAGCGTCTGTGATATATTGTTCAGTTTTTCGATACTGTCGGCGTTCCTGGAGGCAGAGGCGGCAAGATCATGTGAAACCTTGATAAAAGAGTGATCACTGATAAGCACCTCCTGCAATGCTTGGACAAGAGTCCCGAGCTCACCTTCTGCTCCGCTTATAGCACGAGTATATGCAGCAACCTTCTCCAGTGCACTGCTGGTATTGTCAATATCAGCCACCATTCTGGAGTACTTCTCAGCAAGATCCGATGTCAGGTCATGGGAGAATTTTGCGAGATCCGAAACAAGCCTATTGACATTGTCTCCAAGAGATTCCGACATTTGCTTCCCCGTTTCCTGGAGACGGCTGATTACATCATTTCCTTGCATCTTCATATCATCAATGGCTTTTATGGTATTTGCTCCCACAGTATCAGACATTGTCTTTGAAGAATCCTCCATCTGTGTGATGACGGCGGAGCACTGCTTGGAAAGCTCATTGACCATCAAAACGTTGTCCTCCTGCCATTGGCTCAGAGTCTTGATGCTGCCGCTCAATTCGGCGAAGTTCTCCTTCACCAGCTCACCAAGCATCTGGCCCATACTCTTCTCGAAAGTCTGGCATGCTGCCGCCATTACTCCAGAAAGAGCCTCAGTGTTGCTTTTAGCTATTGACTTGCCGAACTGGTCAAGCTTCTGGTCAAGCATTAAATTGCAGTCAGAGATTCGCTGGAGAACAATCCTGTCGCATTCCGCCATCTTTTCCGCCATCTGACCATTACAGTTCTCCAGAAGTTTTAGGGACTCTTCCTGTGCATTGATAATACTGTCTTGTAACAGTTTCTCACCTTCTAGCAGCTTGTCTTGGAAAATGTTATCATAGTCCATCATCTTGGCCTGAGCCTCCTCTTCAATCCTTTTCCGAACCTTATCCATGGACCTGACGACATTCTTGCTCATCTTGTCTACCGAGGCATCGATCTTCTCAGCCAATATGTCATACTGTGTCGGATGTTGACCTTCATTCACATCTGAAAGTATATTGATGATGAAGCTGAGGATTAGTGACCCTCCCATACCAAGCAGGGATGTGGAAAAGGCCGTCTTCAGGCCTTCAAGAAGGTCTGGGATGCTTTTCTGGATATTGCTCGGGTCAAACGTCTGAAGCCCTACATAGATACCCAGGAACGTGCCAAGAACACCAAGTGTTGAAAGGGATGTGGGGAAATAGTCAAATATCCTCTTGCTTGCCGAAAAAATCTGTTTTTTCCAAAAGAATAGAAACAGCACCACGGCAAGTTCGATGAAGAACGCGCCGATGACAACAAGGTTACAGATTTGATTCAAGTTCATTATTTTGAATACAAACTATTTAGTCTAATTTCATTTAGCCAAACGTAATCCCATCGACTTGTTACCCTTCTGAGGGAGTGCCCCAGCACGAATTGTAAGCCTTGTTAGCTCCAATCCGCTTTCAAATGAGCCTCCACGGTACACCCTCTTGTCCCCTTTTTCAGGTCCTGTTGGGTCATGTTGCTCAGTCTTCGGATAGTAGTCATAATAGTCTGAGACCCATTCTGAAACATTTCCAGACATATCATATAGGCCCAATTCATTTGCAGCCAACTGTCTCACGGGATGGCTGGTCTTGTCACTGTTGCCCTTGTACCATCCGACATTCTCCAAAATGGAACCGCCGCTATACTTAGAGTTTCTTGACTTTCCACCTCCTCTAGCTGCATACTCCCATTCAGCCTCAGTAGGAAGACGGAAATTCTCACCGGTCTTCTCGTTCAGCTTTCTGATGAACTCCTGGCAGTCATTCCAAGAGATGTTCTCAACGGGATTGTAGGAGGAGGTCTGGTTGGCAGACGGGTTGTTACCCATCAAGGCCGTCCACATTTCCTGTGTCACCTCACATTCCCCGATGTAGAAATCTGAGACAAACACATTATGAACAGGCTTCTCATATCTCCATGCTTGTGCGGATGTGTTTCCCATCCTGTATCCGCCTCCTTCCACCTTGACCATGGTGAAGCGAATGTTGCCAGGAAGGGTATACACAATTGTGCCGTCTTTGCTCTTTTCCTGGGTTACTTCGTCCTTCGAACCAGCTCCATCTGAACGCTTCGACGAGAAGTAGTATATCCCGAAACCGATGGCAAGCAACAAGAGAACACCTAAAAATATCTTACCGCCGGATGATGGCTTCCGCTCAGCCCCTTGCATTAACGGTGTCGGAGCTTCTTGCGGGATATCAAGTCCTATCTTGTTTTCATCATTATAATATTCGTTTTTGTCAGGCAACCGCGAATAGTCAAAGGACAGCTTGGTTTCTGGGTAAGCCCCATTTATTTTTTCCAAGAGTGCGGGTTTCCAGTTTCTTGAAAGCAGGAATTTAGTCTGTGCCCCATTGAGATCCGTGTACAGCTTGTCATTGAAAGCCGCGACTCGTGCTCTCTCGGCGTTGTTGCGAATCTCATCACGCTTGTGGATGAATGACTCAAATGCCCAGACAATGAGCTTATAGGCAACCAGTACCGCCAAGGCCCATAACAGCATGTCGAAGTTCGTGTCTTTCCAAAGCCAGTCCCAGGCGTCACCTGCAAGGTTGATATGGAAGAAGGAAATCAGGTAAAGGGCAAAGGCACCGAGCCATAAGACTGCCTTTCCCCAGATGCCGATAGTCAGCAGGAGACATACGAAATAGATATACTTTTTCGGCAGTATCCTGTATTCGGTATAATGAGGTTCAGGTCTGGGCTTCAGGCTCTCCTGATACTTCTTGAGGAAAGAATAGATGACAATATCCCTTTTCTTGTTGTCCTGCGAAGTCCTAGATAGCTTGAAGTCTCTGGTATCCGCCAGTGTATCCCATTCCAGCTCTAGCTCGTTCGTGGGGTCGAACAACTGGTCCTTTATGGTGTTGTCCCGGACATGTTCCACATCGCCGATGCATGGCCGTATCTCGATACTGCTGTCATTGTCCGGTACCGTAAGTGCATATTCAGCCCAATCCGCATCTTCACTGCCATCTGTGGCAAATACGAGCATATGCTGCCCCTTGGAAAGTGTGATATCGAAGGGCTTGCCCTTGGCAACCCATCCGATTACCTCGCTGCCACGACGAACAACAAGTCTGCCATCTGACGTTATCCTAACATTAGAACCATAGATGTCCCCGCGTCTTGGAAGGCCGTACACCGAATGAACCTGTTCCACAAGTTTGATACGATCCTTCTCATCGTCGAAAAACAACGGAGATGTCCTGAATGTGAAAGGCGATCTAACTTTAAGGTATCCGATGTTGATGGCACTCGTTTCTATGACAACCGGGATGATCGGTTTGTTCAAGTTAGATGCCAAGGTGAACTGGCTCTGCAACAAGGGATCTGACGCACCATCTTTTGTATAAAGGAAGATGATATGGTCGGCAGCTTCTATTGAAGGAGTTATCACCTCATCCAGAAACGTTTCTTTATCATCTGTTTCAGACAAAGAATAAAGGCTGTATTCGATCCTGACTCTGGCAATGATGGATGCCACCACGTCCTTGGCCCTTGCCTCATCCCTCTCTGCATAGCTAAAATGAATCCTGTCAGTCAATGCCATAGATTTCAATCAATTTGGCCGGACTTAATTACCCGGCAACAAGTAACACTTGCCAATCGGAAGAACATGCGGGATTATGCCGTCTTCTTCCGGCTTAAGATGTCGTGAATATTATTTTTTTCTCTTGAATATGCCGATTATTTTCTGGAACCATGAATCCTTTTTGCCAGATGAGTCGCTCTTTGGTTTGGCAGGCTTCTTTCCGTAAACTTTGACCCTTACAGCCTCCATCTCTTCGGGTTGGAGGAAATGTGGATCCTTCTCCACCATCTTCTCCACGGCCTTGAGCTTCATACCGTACACATTCTTGAGCGTACCGATAAATCCGATCTTCTTGCTGAGTTTCCCGGCCAATTGCAGAAGATCCTCTGGTTTCATATCCGGCACAATGACCTTGGCAGCATTGACGAGCTTCTGGGTATCCCTGGCATCAAGATAGGGTAAAGCCTTCTCAAGAAGCAGCTCGATGCCCGAGGGCTGTTTCAACTGGACTGCCATATCAACCAGTCCTGAGGCATTATCTGAATCCACGGAACCGGTCTTGCCATTCGACCAAAGCAACAGCAGGTTCTGCCACTTCCCCATTTTCCTAGTGTAGGACAAGGGAGTCACAACATAGCTGCTTAGTTTCTGAATAGTGTCCTCTTCAGGCAACTCCTTGCCGCCTTTGCCCGACATAATCGAGTCTAGGGCCTTCTCGACAATAGGCCAAATTCTATCCACCTCCTTCTGATGCTTGGCAAGAGCAGTGCCAAATATCTCGCAGATTCCTATCTCTGAGACATTAAGGGAAGCAAGAACGGATTCTATGTCCTTTGTACTTACTTCGTCAATGAGCATCCTGTTGACAATCTGGGCAGGTTTCCTAGCTTCTTCAGAATAGAAGGTCTTATAAGTTTCGGCCCACCAAGATGTCATCTCCGGTGCGTCCAGGTATTCATCCTTACCCTCGAAAGTCTGCTTGTCCACAAAGCGGGCGAGTGCACCTATGCCTCCTGCGGCAGAAAGAATCTTAGACAGGTATTCGGGAGAAACGAGCAACAATTCCGACACCTTTCTCTTGATTTTTGCGGCCAGTTCCTCTATAGGGAAGCCGGCATCTGCCATCCTGTTGAACAGGTCGATAAGCCGCACTTTGTCATCGGCCTCCTGGACGGAGCCGAGCGATGACTCAAGAAGATCACAAAGAAGAGCTCCGTTCCTGGAATCCTTCTTAAGATAGTCAATCATCACGGGCCAAAGCTCCTTGGTATTCTCCGTCAATGAGGATAGGCTGAAGAGGGATGGCTCAATCGTATAGTTGTACATATTCTTCTTCACATCCGGACTGTTCTGCCGAATGGTGGAGTACAGTGGCGACAGAAGCCATGTGGATAGCTTGTCCAGATTTTCCCTATCAGATACGGCGAGACATCTCTTGATTTCAGATCGATAGAGATCAGCTTCTGTTGTCTTCATCATCTGACCGGCAGCAAGATCCAGTATCTGGAACTGCCCTGTAGATTCATAGTCGAAGCGATAACCATCATTGATAAAGAACACCTTATATCCTTCCTTCACGCCCTCCGTTTGGTAATTGGTCATGAATGTGGCATTCGGTTCAAGCTGAATGGGGAGAATGCGGATAAGGTCAGCCATGAGAGAAGGTGCCTTGCTTGGGTCACATTTCACCAGCAAGGGCTTTTTCCTGCGATTCGCCTCAAAATATGCAAGCAGCATCTCTACCACCTCATCTCCAAGGACAGGAAGGGAGCCCGACTTGAAGCTCTTGTCCTCTGCTGACAAAAGTGCCATCTGCCCGATAGAGAGCGACTTCATCTCCTCATTCTCCGGAGATGGAACGGGAGACTTGGGAACGAACGAAGCGCTCCCTTCGGCTGGGTTCTCATAGAATATCTGCGAGTACTCGGTACCCGGATAATCCTCGAAGATATATGCATCAGTTACAAAGTTATCCATTCGTGCCCCAGTGAACTTGACATAATAAGGATAGTCAAATCCGACGCAAATGGTTCTCAGATATACAAATATCTCTTTGCCTGCGGAAGGTGCAAACAGTCTCAAGAAACCGTATGTCACCGGCATATCCAATATAAGATTACCGTTTTCAAGCAGCGCCTTCGGTGAAGGTTGTGCTATAGTACCGGAATCGTATGTGAAACACCCGTTCTGGTCAATCAGTTGGATGTATTCCTCGGGTGTGCCTTCAGTATAGGTGCGCACTCCTAGTCCCGGGGCGCCGCTCTGGGATCGCTGGGATGAATTATATATAATGTGATAGTATTTCATAGGTATGATCGGTTATGTTTTTACTTCCCGCCTTCCAACGGTATTCCGAAGCCTCCAAGCTTGTGAAGAATCCAAATCAGTGGATCCATCACACGAATGGGAACCACCTCATCTTTTTCGGTTTGAATGGACAAAGTGCTGTCAGTCATCGAACCAAGTGCCGACACCCCAAAGAAATGTCCGTTTTCTTTCCACTTGTCCCATATATCCGAAGCCAGCGAATCTTCATCCCAGACATCATCTGCATGAAGATAATCGGCGATGGCTTTATTGGCCAAATCAACTTGCTTCAACGAGAACTTGCCAGTCTTGATGAACGAACTGTTTGTGAATCTGCCATCGTCATCTGTGAAGTCGGACACATCGCAGTTTAACGACTCCTGGTTGGCTATGACGACATCGAACTTAGTGAAAACAAATGCAAAGGGCTTCTTCGTCAACTTAAGCCATTTGTTCGCCTCCTCAAAATTCTTTAAGGTTGTCCAGGTGTATTTATAGTCAAAGGCCTCACCAAAGACATCAATGTCTTTTGAAGCCAGAATTCTCTTGATGCGAGGAATTGCAAGAGTGTCAAAGACTACAATACATGCTTCCGACTCGCGGAAATACTTTAGTTCCTCCACACTGCTTGCATCATCGAAACGCTCTCCTGCTGTATCATAGAACACAAGATAGACTGCCTTCTTGGTGGTTGTGCTCTCCAAACGTATTATCCATGGAATCGGTTGCTGACCTGCTCGCACCTGCGTCTTGGGGACGGCCATATGATCATCAAAGATAATCTTCTTCATAGCCTTGTATATCTCATCGGTATGCTCAGCCTTATTGCGGCCGACCTGCTGGAGAGTGACAGTAAGGCCGAGTTTAGCTCGATATTTCAGAAGCTGATGCACCAATGCCACGATATAGTTGGTCTTGCCACTCTGGGGGCCACCGATGACGGAGATGATCTGAGAGCCCTTTTCAATCATTTCGGTGGGAAGCCAGTTGTGGCAATGGGGGCACACAAAGCGCTGAGAGAGAGTACCACACTTGTCACATGGCTTTCCCTGTATGCTCTTTAAGCCCATTTTCTCTCGGAATCCGAAATTGGGAGCGAAGATATGTTTGGTCTTCACATGTGTGCCCCAATGGTCGCTGAATTTAGTGTCGTCCTCAGTGGGGCATACCGGGACCTTTGTAAATTCGTTTTCAGAATTCTGCTTCAACTGCGTGGCTTCGTTCTGGCACTGGAGCATAACTTCTGCCGTCTTGAACTTCTTGAAGCAGTAGGGACAAAGTATTTCTGCCATATATTATAATTTGACTTCTAAATGGTTGTTTTTGAAAAGGTTCATCGAGAATGTCTTGTCATACGGATAAATGTGAACATAGATGGTCTTGGCATCTTTGGGGATGCCATTCAAGGGGAATGCATAGGGGCCGAACTGGAACGGGCCTTTGAGGTTCTTTTCAAGCTCATCAAAAACAGTCTCAGGCTTGAATACCCTGTGATTCTGGCTATCGATGGTCAGGGCGCATCTGCAGGGCAGAGCCAAATCCTTTTCCACTACGACCTCGACATACAACTCTTTCTTCTTGCTGAATATGCCTGTCTTTGTGATTTTTACCTCTGCCTTGATGGAAAACTTTCTGTACCCGGAATATCCGGAAATGCCATCTCCTTCGCTTTCTGATTCTACTGCAATAACCTTGGGCGTATCGTCTGGCTTTGTCTCAGGCTCTTTGGGTTCTTCAGGCTCATTTGACTTTGGAGCCGAGTCTGTTGGCTGAGCAAGACCTTCAAGGGAGAGGAGTACATAGCGTCTCATATCATCCTCTAGCTTGCGACCACCATTTACATGAGGCGTGAACTTGTCCATTGCACTGGAGAAATAGCTGTTATCCGCTGTAAAGCCCAAAAAGACTACCGCACAGTCATGTGGCATAACACCATTCTCTTTAAGTAGATCAATCAGTGTGCCAGAGAAGTCTGCACTACCAGAAGGAGCGAACTCCTCCATCTTGGCTCTGTCGAAAAATGGGTTGCGACGACCATCGGGCAACTGGATAGGCCCAAGCTCGCTCCTTCCTTCAGCTATAAAAGAGACAATAGCCTTTCGAATGGCTGGTGCAGCCTCCTCATATGAGCATTCCGTATAATCACGGACCTTGCTGAAGAGGTATTCAGCCGCTGCCTCTACACGAGGATCCTTTCCCATCCCCTTCAAGTTGAGCTGGCCAACGGCTTTGACAGACGGCAGCAGGACGAGTCTGGCATGAAGATCCCTGTTGTCGCTATAAAGGAAAAGGACTCCTTTCTTGACATCTGCCTCTATCCTTTTCTGGGAACACAAGAAATCGGTAGCCACCTTCTCTATAGGAAATTCAGAGACAAGTCCAAGCTCTGCATTCCCAAGTCCGGCAGAGACCTCTCTTTGAGCTGACTCAGGAACATCGATTCCATAGATGACAGCTAAGGAGAGATTCCTATGATCTTTATCAAATTCAAGGCCGAGGCTGTCATGGACGCATTGTGACAAGACAGTAATAATCTCTGCGAACCGATAGCTCGCAACCTTATCACCATATTGGGAGAAGGTATGTGTGCCATCGGCCGCATTGTAATATACACGGAAACCGCCGCCGCCGAGTTTAAGCAAAAGATACTTCATCTGCATCATTACCTTAAGCTTTTCAAAAGTGTCTCGTCGTAGAACTTGATGGCTTCCTGAATGATGATAGGAGAAACGAAGCCGAACTTACCACCCTTCTCTTCCTTGTTCCTGACAGCTCTAAGATATTCGGGGCATCTTGTCTTTATGTATTGGCCTATCTGCATATTTTTCAAGCTCTCAACAATAAGATTATTGTCGAACTTGACGCCAAGGAGAGCAGTCGCTGATTTTGTGTACTTGCTGATGAACCTGATGAAACAAGGGCATTGGAGATTGAACTGACGGATGCGACCACCGATGAGTTCCATCTTCTCCTTGGTGAGACCATCATCGAAGGTATACTTATAGGACACACCTGCTTCAGATGCCTCGAAGTTCTCCTCTCCGAAGATCTCCAGATCAGTATCAGGCTTAGGTACCTCAAGGCTTCCTCCTAATGCCAAGCCTCCGGAAACCTCCATTTTGACATCATCGGCACTCTCGGATTGTAGTTTGCTGAGATCGAGATAACCGAGTACAAAGTTGTGAACATTGCGCACTTCATTGGGATCAGCTGGATTCTTGGGCCTCAAGCCAAAGCCTTCTACAAACATATCGGCAAAATAATTCCTTGCCGCATCGAGATTCTTAACACTAAGCCACTCGAAAATACGACCGCCCTTGCCTTCGAAAGTAGGCTGGAACTGGAAAGAGGGGCGCAGACCGGGCTGAGAAGGTTTGGCCTTTCTCTTGAAGTCCGGGTCATTGTTCAGCAAAACATTATAAATCTTTCTGGAGAGCTGACCGGCATAGTACATAATAAGGCCTGTAACATACATATCTACCGCAAAAAGTTTGGGGCAGTTATTGGCGATGCTGCTGTAGAAACTTGCCAGCTCCGATGGCTGAAGGATGTCAACCATCTGCTCGTAGAAATAGGGGGCTGTCTCCTCATTGTAACAAGAATCACCACTATTGAGTCCATTGATACGGAGGTTGTACTGCTGGCACATGTCATCAAGAACCACTTTGAACTCCTTATGGAAGCAGCGTGTGGAATCGGAAATACGCCTTGCTGCAAACTGGACTGAACTTTGCTTTATCATCGCATCCTTGTTCAGAGAGTACAGTGCTGAGATGTCGGTGGTGCTGCCTCCGACGTCAAAGCAGAGGAGGAGGGTATCGCCTCCTGTTTTCCGCTTGACGGAGAAATTAGCCACCGACTCTGCCTCAGTCATCGGATTGCCTGTATTGAGGGGGACGAACTCTAGCTTGGCCTTTGGATCTTCCTTTTTCAGTATCTCGGCATACGACACCTCTGTCCGAGCCTGAGACTGAGGAATCTGATGGCTGCTGTAGATATCCTCTATGGTCAACTCTTCAGATGAGGAACCACCTCCAGCCTCCGAATCTTCTCCTAACAAATCTGCATAGGGGTCATTAGCTGAAGACACCGAGGTAGAACCGGATACCTGCGAAGCCCCCTCAAGTTCAGAATAGATATCTTGCCCACCATCATCGGCCGCAATACGAGAGAAACTGCGAACCTTCAATGGAACCATGTGCCCTTGAGTGTCCAAGAGGGGGGATATGGCACTGTTATTAGAATCAGTGGCAGATCGTTCCTCCACACAGTTCAATGCCTTCCAAATCTCATTGTATTTGTTGCCCACCTCCTGATACGTCATGGCAGCTGGATAGGACCAGTTGAGGACAACCGGCCTGTATCCAAGTTCAAATAGCTCGGCATAGACATACAACAACGTCGTCTTAATGAATGCACTGATATGTTGCTTGACAGACTCGTTGTCTGACCATTTCATATCCTTGACCACATCAACGACAAAACCATTGCTAAACTTTAGCTTGATCTGGTCGTCAAGCACATTGATGACTGGAAGGTTGGAAGCGAAGCAAGGAATGCCGCCCGAGACAAATCGCTCCTTCAGTTCCCGTTCGGTAATGGAATAGTGGGCAGCCGATTCGGCACTTCTTCCTCTCAACAGCAGCTTGGGGTCATGAAGAGCCATCATACTCTTGATAGCATTAGAGCGCACAAGAGTCGAACGTCCGTTCTCCGTCTTGGGATTGTAGAAGAAGAGGATGTCTCTTGGATGGGTCTTGCGCTTGACGTTATCCAATCCAAGAAGTGACTTGCGGCGTCCCTTGAATACCAGCGATCTGATGTCCGATGTGCCACTCACATGGTATGCGATGGAGGTGTTCGTGCTGCCGAAGTCGAAGCCAAGCTCGACATCATCCTTAAAGTTTTTCTCGGTACGCAGACGGTTCAGCGGAAGATTCGGGTTTTCCACTTCTCCCTCTGTTGCATAGTGTATTATCAGCAGACCGGACTCCTTGTTCCCTGTAGTAAGCCGTAGTCCGTAGAACGGCACATTGGATTCGTAAATATCGTAATGGTAGCGAAGGTCACTATTGGCATTCACTACTATCTCTGAGGAAACTCCTCTTTGCTCCAGAAACCTCTCTTCGCAGGTTAGATACAGTGGTTCACCAATCTCATTGACAACCGGGCGGAAGTCATGCTCGACAAGTGTCCCCACGAAGGGTTCGGCATGGAAATCCGACTGTATCTCCTTGTTGTGGGGAAGCTCGGAATAAAGGAAATACTTGGTCCACTGGGAAGATATGAAGTTGGGCCAGAGAAGGAAGTCAAGGTTCTCGATGGGTGATCTCTTGATGCGGTAGGAGGCTGAAACCGATTTCTTCTTTCTGCCATCGATGCCAAGATGAAGGGTCACAAAGAGATTGTCTTCGAGAGGTGAACAAGCGTCATCAAACTCTGCATCCATATAGGTGGGCACATCCTGGTCTCCCTTGTCCATAAGAGCACCCAAGGTCTGACCAAAAACTGCCAGGCCCTTTGAGGTCAGTGGAAGTGCAAAATATGCTTTTTGCCCTTTCCCCTTGATACGAGCCTCCAGCAGGAAAACAGGTAGCTTCGACGGATCCACGTCTTCCTCAAAATGGAAACGGGCTATCTCGGCACCAGCAGGAAGAAGCAGGTCCTTGGGATGGAAGGGGATACGGTCAGTAGCCCACTCGCTGAAGAGCATGCCGTTCTTGCCCCATATCTCGTCACTACAGTTGAAGATACGGTCATAGGGAGCCTGGAAGCCGGAAATGTCATTGGCAGAGGCATTGTCAATGTTGGCCACCGCCTTGCCATATATCTCCTTATACCATTCGTTGAGCACAGCAATGAGATTCTCGAATTTTGGGCGTATATCTTCGGAGATCTCACTGGACACAAAACATTTCTGGTACTCGGGGAACTGCTCCTTGATGTTCTTCACATAGGCATACAGCTTTAACGTGTCATTTGGTGACAGATTACCGAGTTTGAGCGGATCAGAAAACTTGCCGTTGCTGGAATAACGGGTGTCACTGACGGAATAGGACGGAGCCGTAAAAAGAAGGGTGTGGGGACACGTACCGCCCAGCACCATACCATTGACCTTGATGACGTCTATGAAGGGAGCGTCTGAGATGGCGCCATCGTTCAGCGCTGACCAAACAGGTTTTTCCTCGAACAACATATTGCCGAATGCTCCCAACGGCTCATAGGGGTTGGCCGTATCCGACATAGACTTGCCATCAGAATACTTCAGATAGACTCGATGCACCTGGAGGTTTGTGTTAAGCGCTATGCAGGCCACAAAGCCCTTCCACTCGTCGATGAGGTCGTCATATACCTTCTTCAAAGACTGTGAGCCCGCACTGCTTGCACTCTCGAATGCGAGCTTAAACATCTTTGAACGGGCAAAGATGGATGGCATTCCGGTGACCACTGCATCACGGTTCTTATCATCGATCTTTGGTGTCTTTATATTGTTTGTAAACTCAGTGATGTTGCCAATCTCGTCCCATTTGTTAAGGGTTCCCGTGGACTTGATGCTCTGGTCAACATCAATCATTAATGCTTTTGTTTCCATAACAAACAAGATTATTTTATGTCATAATGCTGGGCTTTGGCCAGACTGTTGAACAAATGGGCGATGAATTTCTCCTTTAAGGTGCGAAGATGCTGTGTCTCTTCATTAGGCTTGGTCGAGTCCTCTCTCATGATCTTGGCAAAGGTGTCAATACTCTTTGACTGGTTAGGCTTGGTTTTACCTATTAAGTCCTTCCTCCACCAGTGTTTCTCATCTGAGAAGAGAAGACCCATATCCAATTTGCGAAGTCTATTAGGATCCTTGACGAACGCATCATTGGTGAAGAGGAATGAACCGCTGCCAATGGAATCAAATATCTGGTAAATCCACCCAAAGACATGCTTCTTCTCCTCATTATTATACGCGTAGGCAAACTCACAGAGGTAGTCGTCGAGGGTCTTGCACTGATTGTCCGTCAAGGCATGGTACTGCTCCTCCTCTATGAACTTCTCAAGCTGGCGAGTGCCTGGCTTGCCCCAGGCACCTTCCATGCCCTCTGAGGACAAGACAAGATGGGCAAGCGACAAGAACATGCCAAGTTTGTTCTCGAATTCCGTGCCTGCCTGGTCATCCAGGAATGTGTTGCCCTGGAAACGGAAGCCATTACCGTCAATCTCTGCGCTGCGGAAAAGATACTTGGCATCTGCATTATTGAAGGATTCCGGTTTGGAATAGAAGAAATCGTATGCTGCACTGGCAGCCAGAAGCTCGACAACATGACAGTCATTCTTCTGGACTGCACCGCCGGTATGCACATCTCCCTCATATTCGATCTTGAACTTCATACTCTCAGGCCATCCGATATGATAGAAGCGCTTGTAATAGGCTTTCACTGTCGGATCGTCCTTATAGAACTGAAGGGCAGCCTGGCAGTTTAACGCGAACAACTCAGACTTTGCAATGACCTTCTCCTTATCCATGTTGCTTTTCGAGGCTGAGGGGAAGGAGAAGTACTGCGTCAGAAGCGTTGAGCCGAATTTCACCTTCTTCAGGTCCAGTGTGTTAGGGCCAAGAAGTCTGGCAGCATCACGCATGGCTGTGGGTATGACAGGTATGGAGCTGGCACCTGTGCCTCCAAAGATGGAGCCGAAAACAAATACTCTTGCGCTGTCTCCTGCCTGAGCGAGCTTCAGAATGAATCGGCAGAGATCAGCCTCCTTCTGGGCCTTCTGCTTGTCTTTGCTGTAGTTGCGGGCAGCCTCTACAATGCCATGATACATAAGCATGCTTCCTAGGTGAGTCTGGGCGCGATAGCCCTCCTTCAGCTGGAACTGCTGTACACCTGGATCGAGAAACAAGGATGCGATATCCTTGTTATCATTGTTCAGGTCGCTGGCCAGACCGGATATCGTAGAGTACGAATCCCTGCCGGGCAGGTCATACTGGGTACCGAAGTTATAGAGGTTAAGCTTGGCCGAAAAGAATGTCTTGGCATTGCTTTCTCCCTCAGAGTCGTCCCTCTTCACACTGTTGTACTTGGCAATGAGCTCCTCGACACGGGATTTGTTGCCGTTAGAGTAGTCTGTGTCAAGCATCAGGATCTCTATCTCCTGGAGGTCATACATGCCGATGGCACACATATGAACGAAGCTCTCAAGGCATCGCATTCCTGTGCCGCCTATGGCTATGACGAAAAACTTGTCTTCCATGTTCCTGTTCAGGTGTTAAAACTTAAACCAGTCACCTATCTTGCTCTTCTTGAACGCGAGGCTCAAAAGGACTCCGAGCAAGATATAAACAACAAAGAACACGGCGGCTGAAATGCACATGGCATTGAAGTACTGCTCCTTCTGGGTAGGTACCTTAAGGCCGCTATAGGTCGTGAAGTAGGTAACCGCAAAGGTGACGAGTGGCACAAGTACGGCGAGGATCCAGAACCAAACACGGCGCTTGAGCGCATCAGAACGGTTATCTCCTATCTGGAACCTGATAAGATTTGCTATCCAAGCAGAAAGTCCGAGGAGGACAAGCATCGAAACACCGCCTATCACATAGGCTGAAACAGTTGAAAATCCCATAATACATTATTAAATTAATAGTTGTTAATATGCCTTGATGAAATATGTGAAGAGAACTTGCCCTTGAGGGTTAATCGTCTGCTCCTGCAGCGTATTCCTGATGGCCTCAGAGAGATTATTGTTTCTCCTGCTGGCAGGGCCCCAGGAGAACAGTTCGTCGAGTCTGGAGAGGTCCGGAGTCGCCTTGCCCACAAGGACATCCACTCGAATCATGTCCTCAGGTAGGACAGAAAGGGTGCCGGCTGAGAAGTTAGGAGAGAAGTCAATCGCTATCTCAGTGCGATCAGGGTTTTCCTTACGACTCTCGACCATAATGTCAGAGTCAAGGACGAAGAGATTCTGGACTTCAGGGCATTCCTGTCTAGTGTACTTATATTCGTTTAGCAATTCACCGGTTTCAGGATTGTAATAGAACTGTGCATCAGGATGTTCTGTATTATCGACAATAACCGTCCCATCAGGATTATGGGTGATGGTTGGCTTGTTACGGAGTGCCGCCTGCCAGTTGGAGAACAGCTCATAGTCCTTCTGTACGTTTTTCACACGGATGACATAGTCATCAACCTTGTAGGAATCCTTGTCACTCGCATCCATGATGACACCACGGAAGAGGCTGTAGAAACGATCAGGACCAGGAAGCTGGGCCACGGCTTTGGCATTCTCGAAGATGTTTGCCCATGTCTCACCACAGGGATAGAACTCCACTAGGCCATTGTCAAAATTGCAGTACATGTCATTTTCCGTGTCGTCCTCGTTAACAGCCGTCACGATGTCCAATCCTGTTGAGTCATGGTAATTGCCTCCCTTCTTGGGATTGGTGTAGTTCTTGTAGACCTTCACCGGCCTGTTGTTGAGACAGAACCTCTTGTAATTGACAGTGCGCCCGGCTAGGGCATCGTCGATAATCTTTGTTATGGTGCCTTCATAGTCGTCAAACACAGCAAAATACAAGTGCTTGCCCTGGTTGTTCTCCGTGTAATCTGTAATGTAGAAGTTTACCATACCGCCCTTTTCCAGCCATTCGATGAAGTATTTCTTGGCATAGTTCTGGTACTGAATCCTTCGGTCAGCCGTATACTCCTCAAAGTCAGTCACCAGCAAAGCGCGCTTGCGGTTGCTGACGATGGACTTCAGCGCCTCCTCAATGGGAGCCATTATGTCGGTATACCTAGGCTGAGTTATCTTGTTGTAGAGTTCGGTTTGGGATAGACGCAGAGTGTCCAGCTTGTTGGAGGCCATGCCATAGATCGTCCAATCGGTTCCCGTTATCTTCTGGGTGATGCCTTGAAGATTGGCCCGTGTATTGGGGTCTCTGTATGCTACACTCATACCGTCAGAAAAGTCGAAATAGGCAGAAAAGCCATCTTTGAACTCAGGCGAAGCGGTCTTATTTTCGTTATAGTAGTTCCATACTTTGTCCTTGGTGGGAAGAATATCCTCCGGGACTTTACTACAACTGACCAAAAGGCTGACAGACGCACAGGTGATTCCAGCAGCCATGATAAACTTGAAAAAGGATGTCATAAAAGTATATTTGATTAGTTTTGATTTTCACCGGATTTGTTCAGTTCTTCCATCATCCCCTTCATGAAGTCACCGACGCCCTTGACCGCCTTGTCAAATTCGGAACGAGCACCCTTAGCGGCACCTTTGAGGAGGTAGGCGGCGCAACGTCCACGCAGCTCGTTGATCTCCTGCTGTTCCTCAGGCGAGTATTCATTGGCATAAATAATGGAGTCGCACTTGGCGTATTCCTCCAGAACTGCCACCCATTCCTCCTGGGTGTAGTTTTCGGAGTTAGCTGCCATATCCTCATAGAGAGAACGCATACTCTTGACGGCATCCGTCCGGGGATCGGAACAAGAGACAATAACGGATGCTGCAACTATGGCGGCGAGAAAGAATAATATTTTTTTCATGTGTTCAAGATCATTTTGCAACGCAATCGAGCCAATGGGAAATCCCATATCCGGCTTATACCGATTGGCATTGACTATAACAGTTAAAATCTATGGTTATACTCGACAAAGATATGTGAAAATTGCGAATTTGCCAAATTTTGGAATATAAAAAATGCAATTTTGTCACTTAAATTCTAAAAAATTGTTCATAAGAAAGTCAAATGTTGCAAATTTAGGGGATAATATTTCGTTTCGGACAAAAAAAGATGTTAATTAAGAGATGATTGGAATTCCCTATATTCTCGATAGCAAAGGGTGCGAAAGAGGTATTTGGAGAAAGTTAAGAAAACACAGGCTGGTCCCATCGGCTTTCTTCGAAAATGTCTAGTACATTATTATGTGAAGCAGTCTTATTTTTCACTCAGGCACATATTTCCAAATTAAAGGAAGACCGCTTCTGAAGATGAAAATCAGCGATTCTCTGTCGGACTGTATCGGCAATCTTACTTAATTTCAGGGCAACGAAAAATGTCAATTTAGGTAGCAGATACCGATATCCCACTAGACTACTTATGACAATCGAGAGGAGAACGAAACAAGCTATAATCGTGCAAGGTACTTTTGAGCAAGCTCATACCCTTGTTCGGCAGCTTTCTTGTACCATTCCTTTGCCAGTTGAATATTCTTGGGACACCCATCGCCATTCTTATAGCAGTTTGCAAGATTAAATTGTCCTGATACTCCACCCTGTTCAGCACTGAGCCGAAACAACCTGAATGCCTCAGACGAATTCTGTTTAATGTCATTCTTGCCTGTACTGTACCAACATCCAAGTAGGTTCTGCGCGTCTGAATCTCCCTGCTCAACTGCTTTCTTCAGCCATTTGAGTGCCTCCTTAAAGTTAGTGTCTTTGAGGCAATCGGCAAGATAATATTGAGCAGTAGAATAACCCTGTTCTGCAGCAGCCTTAAAATACCTGACTGCCGTAGCCATATCAACCGATGTACCCTTTCCGAAATAAAAACACAAAGCTACATTACACTGTGCTATATCGAGACCCTGATCGGCAGCTCTCTTGTACCACTCCAAGGCTCCATGCAGATGCTTGGGAACACCTTCCCCATACTCATACATATGACCAAGGCTATTTTGTCCTAAAGCGGAACCTGCCTCCGCAGATTTTTTGAACCAACTGAACGCAATCCTGACATCAGGAACTCCGCCGGCACCATAATAATACCAATTGCCCAAGCGCCACATAGCATCTCCACTGCCCTTGTCTGCCGCCTTTTTATACCATTTTACTGCTTTGGTGGAATTTTCATCATAATAAATATCCCCCAAGTCCTCCATAGCAGAAATGTTATCCAATGCAGCAGCCTGTTCCAGATACTCTATTGCCCGAGAAATGTCTTGTCGGGTCCCGATTCCTTCTTTGTAACAATGGGCTAGGAGTGTCATTCCTCCCACATGCCCATTCTTGGCGGCTTTATTTGCTAAGTCGAATACCTTTGTATCATCCTTTCCTACCCCATACCCATTTAAGTATAGTATTGCCAGATTTGCTTGGCACCCTGCATGGTTTAATACAGCGCCACGAAAATAGTATCTGTAAGCTTCCTCAAAATTACTTTTGTCAAAATAATGGTTGCCTAGCTGGTATTGTCTTTCCGGATCATTCCTCTCTGCCTCTTCCTGTTGCCTGCTCATTTCCTCTTCATGCGCCTTTTCCAGCCGCTCCTGTTCATCATGCCTGAGTTTCCAAACATAGTCTTCTGCAGGGGTATCAATGTCTATAACCAGTGTCGGCATCGAGTTTTTTCCTGAGTCAAAAACAACTTGTTCCACAATGACACATTCTGGATAGTCAGTAGGGGAAAAGATGCATTTGTACGAGCCATCAGGCAGACGAACATCGACAGTCCTGCCTTCCTCCATACTACCAGTCTTACCGGCAATGGTATAGGTAACGCTTCTCTTGCTGCGTATATCAAATTTCACCAAGGTACCTGTGACATTACCAATCGGCATTTCAAGTCCCAAATAGGCTATAAGCCTTCTCAAGCATTCGTCTTTCCCCTTTTTATCAAGCCAACTATAGTTTTCGGAACGCAATTTGTTCTTAAGTTCAGAGAGGATGCCGTTTCTCTTAACCCTTTCCCAAAGACCATATTCCTTGTATTCAAGAAGGATTACCGTCTTGTTCAAGTTGGCAGCCAACGTGCATTCCTGTTGAAAATCGCTCGATTCCTTGTATCTTGTGGAAAACAGGCAGAGCACGACATCGGAATTAGTCAGTATTTCAGGATTGCAGATATGCAAAAACACGACATCTGCTGACGGCAGGTAAGACTTAATCTCAGAGACAAGGCGCTGTGCCTCTTCTATCTCTTCACGGACATAGCTAATATACAACTTAGACATAATGTGTGTTTAGTGAAATTTGACGTTAAAAGATATGAGTTATCAGTTAAACAAGAGCATCAATAATAATTCAATTCATATTGATGATTGCTAAGAATGATTCTGTGGGCTAATTAATTATGAAAGTTCCAGATGGTGAAATGACAGTAGTCATTCCCATATATTATTGAATTCGAGACTAAAGATGTTCTACTGACAATCTCTCAGTTGTAGTCATTGCCGTAAAGAGCGAAAATCCTTTTGTTGCCATTAAACATATAGGGCTGATCGGGAAGGTCTGTTTGCCCTGAAGAGCCTCCAGCAGAGTCTACGAATGTGACACGGCTTATTCTGTCAATCTTAAACGATCGTCGTTCATTTCTCAAATGGCAGAACGCGTCAATATAAGCCTTGCCATACTCATCAGAAAACTGCACTTCACTCAGTCGGCGAACAGATGTCGTCCCATCAGATTTCGTATATTCAATCTCGATGGCTGCTCCCGTTTCTATGGCTTTTAGAATATCATCGTTTATCATTATTCAGAGAATTATCATTATATCTTACTAGATTGCCCAGAGGCATGTCGGCTCTGGAATGAGCCCTTATGTAGTCTATGTTACCGACCACGTACAAAGTGCTTCTAGCCCTTGTCACCGCAACATTCACCAGATTAGGGACCTTGTTGTCAATCCAATGTATCTTCCCATCTGGGGAGTTGGATGTAACGACAAGGCTGTAGATGATGATGTCCTTCTCGTCTCCTTGGTATTTATGGACAGTATTGGCCTCGATTCTATCAGCGTATTCTTCTGGAATAAGCTTATTTATCTTTTCTGCTTGATGCCTGAAGGGGGTTACTATGCCGATCGACACAAAAGGATCAGCTTGAGCCTCAAGGACAGCCAGCTCAATGGACTTCTTGGCCTCCTCCATATTCACATTAACATTGCCGTTCATCTGCTTGCCTTTGACATCAACGAGGACAATTCCCCGAGGATTGCCCAACAGTTTGCCCGTATCCGTCCGGACTTCGAGTCTGCTGCCCATCTTGCCGCCATAGAACAGGTCATTGGAATATCCGATGATTGCAGGGTGGCAGCGATAGTGGAACCTCAGCATATACGGTACGGTCTGGCCATTCATTCCATGGCTGATGTAGTCCTTGCAGTAGTCATAAAGGGAGCACTCGGCATACTTGACATACTGTCGTTCCTCCAGCCCGAGCCTACTCTTGATTTCCTTTTCCTCCTCCACTGCAACAGCCGAGATGTGACGAAGCTGCATCGGGTCTCCAATCACCACAAGCTGCTTTGTACGCATAATAAGCGGCAGAGCTGATGCCACATCGCATTGAGAGGCTTCATCTATAACAATCATGTCAAATAGTTCGGGAACCAGAGGAAAGGCGCTCTTAGCTGAAAGACTGGTGACCGAACATAAACGGAAGATATCCAGGAAATCCTTCGTCCGGCGGTCAAACTGCCCGTACTCCACATCCTTCCATGGGATTTGGTCCGGCAGGTAACCCTTGTAGTCATTGATGCGAGAAACGGAATCCCTGCTCTTCATATAATGAAGTATATATGACTTCAGCATATTCAATCCGTTGTCCCTTATCCAGCCTTTCCCCTGTTCCATTAACTCCAGCAGGGGAGGCAGGGACTCCTTGGTCGCACTCAGCTCACCCTCCTTTTGGGACTTCTCCTCGGCCAGCTGCTGCAATAAGTTTTCAGCAGTGGCCTTTGCCTTCTGATACCTGTTCTGTTCATTGGAGAGCTCTTTCCGGAACCTCAATATGTTGTCAATGAGGTTACGCCATCTGTCAATTTGGTCAAACAGGTCCTTGTAACCCCTGAAGTCCCTGGGACTGGAATAAATGCCGTATTCAGAATCCGTTGAGCAGTCCTTCAATACCGAAGGGAAATGTTCTGTTTCCTGCATAAGCAAGACGGCATTCTTTTTTACCGAGAACATCTTATGCCAGAAACTGAAGAAACCCGTGAACTTGGCAGAAAGACTGTTGTCCAAGGTCTTGATGGCATAAAGACAGTTGTTAAGGTCACTGATGGGGCAATCACGCAATGCGAGGAACTGTGTGTTGCGGCCCTCGATGCCGGTAGTCCTGTTTTCGTGCTCGTCTTCAAGTCGGACCAGGTTGTTCCGTTCGCCTTCTTCCCTTTGGGATAATAACTGAATCTGGGCACCAAGATCCCTGATCCTGACAATGGCTTTTTTCCCCTGAAGTATTTGTTTTACTGATTCCTCATAACGGCCCTTGCATTCATCATAGCCTTCGGTACTTTCAGGCTGTTTTTCCGTCTCATTTTTCAGGTAGTTTCCTATCTCTTTCTTCAAGAAAGCAAAAAAGGACTTAAACCCGCCACCAGTTTTGCCGTTGAGTCTTTCTATCTCGTTCTTCAATCGTTCTATCGCCGGCAATGTTATGCTGGAAATGACCTGTTTCGAGCCGAAACGCAAGAAGTACCCTGTACTGTCTATATCGCTGAACCGATCCTTAACATTTTCGACTGCTTTGTTGTTCTTGCTGGCCACCAGGACCTTTTTGCCATGTATAAGTGCATTTGTCAGGATATTCTCAATCACCTGGGTCTTGCCTGTTCCTGGAGCTCCTGTTATCACTGATACCCTTGAGTTCATGGCCAAGACAACTGCCTCTCTCTGGGAGTCATCCAGCTTAGTAACGCATATCAGGCTATCTGGGTCAACATCATCGACCTCGTTCTCAAAGGGCTGGTTCAACAGGAATGATTCCAACAAGGAGAATTGATGTTGGCCACCCTTGGAATTAGATGAAGAGGCTAACACAGCCTGAAGACGCTTGTTGCTAAGCTCGGAATAAATCTGACTGAGTTCTATGCTCTTGGCACTGAGTGCCAGAAAGATGCTTTCATCGACAGAAACATCCTCTGACACCTCCTTATGAAGGACATCCAAAACACCCTTCCATGTCGGGTTGGCCTTGATTCCAGCATTGATGTTGTCAATCGTTTCCGGCAGAAGCTCAAGTCGGGAGGCTTCCTTGAGATTCACCTCGAAATCGGCAATCTTCAAGGGCAGGAGCTCCTCTTCTATCCGGATATCCTTGATATGACTGAAGTCGATGACCAAGTTCAGAAGACGGTAAGCGGCTCCATCTGAACGTATCTTCAATCCAGCATACAGGTCTGAAGGGAACTTTGTCTCCTGGCGGTTCCTGTTAAGCTCGAACTTCTTGCGGAACGGTTCATTGCACGGGAAATCAATGAGGATAATACGCTCGTCCCGATGGAAGTTTATCGGGTACTCAAAAAACTCGTTTATCTCAGGCTCCTTTGTCCTCTCCAGCTCTATTGCCAGCCTGTAGAAGGTCAGGACCTTTTCCGGGTCATTCAACGAACCGACATCAACGTTCTTGAACAGGTTTCTTAATATGATTTCGTCCATGACTATTCTTGTTGACTTGAAATGGAATAATTACCACCCCTCTCAGTGGTGAGGGAAAGAGGTAAAGTTTTTGAATCCACCTGATGCAGATCACCTCACTCATTATTCCAAGATGCATCTTGGCCCCACTATTCGACAGAAGGATGTAAAGCGGTGTGTTACGGATTGCATTTGGAACATGGTGTAAAACCTACACTTTCTGCCTTCTCCCGAATCACCTTTCTTCGTGTATACCTTACGGAACTGCAACCATAGATGCTATGATAGCAATCTCCTGTTTTTGTTATCAGCACATCACCCTCAGGGTCCTCACTAAGCCCGCGATATGGCGGGTATTCATTTATCTTTGAGTCGCTTCCGGAAGAAGGTGCATAAAAAATGCCGTTAGCATTTGTATTGGGCTCTGACTGCACTTCTGTTCGATGCTGTTCGGGAGCTGGATTATCTACTAGATAAGAACCACCGAACATGGTTAATGCCCCTAGAATATAGCCGAACAGTCCGCTGGCCAATGAATTATTCTTGAAAGGATTGTTCATATTCTTTTAATTTTGTCATTATCGTAATCGCCATTTTGAAATATCTCCATCAGCCTCCACAACCTCCTCGACATCATCAGGGAGAGAAGGGAAAAAGTCAATCCCAGTAATAAGCTCAATCTCATCTATGCAGTGACAATGGTCTGGAAGCCTGTCCGGAACTGGCGGATCGATATTATCATAAAGGAATCCTATGGCCTTGGTCTCATCGGACCCGACACAGAGAATGACCTTGAAGAACCGATCAGGGACAGACAGGTTGTTCCCCACCTTTTTTATCGTATTCTTGGTAAAAATCGGTCCAGCAACAATATATAGCCCACCGAACGCTCTTGCCCATCCTCTGCATGTCGATTCCAGATGCTCCCATGGCCCCTGGTTGAGCGCCTGGTTCTGGACACACATATTGGAAAGGTAATAGGTCTGTCTCATCGCCTCAAGATTCCATTTGTTGTCACCAGATGGGCACAAATGCCCATGATCATATCCTTCTACCCCATTCCAGTCGGAAAGGAGCTGTCGACCTTCTAATGTGGGAAGATCTTCCACATACCAGCCTTGAATGTGAAGATTTTTCCTCCTGTACGGGCCATCGGTGTGATTCTCGGAGAGGAACCATGCCACCCAATTGGCACATCTAGTCTCCCTATTAAATGAACATATGTAGCTAGCCCGGCTGATGACGATACTCGGTCGCTTATCCAGGATCCTTGGCACCTCCAGGCCGGTTATGTAATTCCGGAATTCCAGGTCGTCCTCAACTACAGGCACTTTTTTCTCAGCCGCTGCAGGAGGCGCAGTGGTCTCATTTGAGGTACTGTTCCCCTTCCTGCATGATCCGAATATCAAGATTATCAGGACAGAGAGGGAAAGGTGTCTGATTATATTTTTCATTTCGAGAGCAACACAATATACAGATTCCTGGTCATATCTGTGATTTGTCTTTCGACACAATCTGCCACGGCAGTCGAGAAATGGTACTGACAAATCATGCAAAGGTAGTGTGAACATGATATCTTTCTCGCAAAATGAAGAATGGGCCAACAGCTTCGCTAAACATCTCCACATAAAGAGAGAGATGTTCAATCAAATCAATACTAAAACAGCACGCAAGATACTAATAATATTTGAAATATTACATAAAAAACCAAAATTTTTGTCTTTTTAGGTGTAATTTTGTCTCATGCAATCGGTTGTATAGAATATAAGGTATTAAAAAATGATATGAGATTGCACCGTTTCTTGGGCCTTTACTTTTCTCTGCACCCGAAATGGACATACCGCTTTGGCATCTCACTTCAAGAACTCATTAACATTATGGTATACGGAGCAAATATATAGATGGCAAGCCTGCTGTCTTCACTGGATTGCCCCAAAACAGTAACTAATAGTATTTAACAATCAATCTTGACGAAGAAACAGCTCTGTAAATTTGGAAGTGTTTGAAAAAAGGTTTATCTTTGCGGCCGTACAGCAAAGTAATCAACCAATAAATCATCACAATGAGAAAAAGAGACCATCTAAAATTGAGCGATGACGGCAAGACTGTTGATAGCTGCCAGAAAAAATATAAAGGAGCTGTGGTCATCCCTAACGGTGTGACTGTGATTGGGAGGTATGCTTTCTGGGAGTGCTTCTACATCGCCACCATTATTATCCCGGACAGTGTGACGATGATTGGAAACGGTGCTTTCAGAGGTTGTTCCAGCCTCACCTCCATAATTATTCCTAACAGTGTTACGATAATAGGAGATGATGCCTTCTATGGTTGCAGAAGCCTAACCTCGATAGTGATTCCCGAAAGTGTTACTGAGATTGGTTCACATGTCTTCGAACGCTGCACGAGCCTTACTTCTGTTGATATCCCCATCAGTGTAAAGAAAATTGGTCGGCACGCATTTAGAGGTTGCAGAGGCCTTACTTCGGTGGTGATTCCAGATTGTGTGGAGGAAATCGGATCGTACACCTTCAGAGGATGCACAAGCCTCACTTCGATTAACATGCCCAAAAGTGTAAACAAGATTGAAGGTCATCCCTTCGGACGATGCACCAGTCTCAAAGAAATTCATCTCAAGAATATGATTCCAGAAGATTTATTCAATAATGCATTTTATGGCCTGAATAAATCAAAAGTCACATTATTTGTACCATTAGACACTGCTGAGACTTATCGGAACCATAGGTTCTATAAGAGATTCAAGAATATTATTGAAGAATAACAAACAGGCTGATCTAAAGGGCCTGCCAGCTTCCCTTCAGAAACGGAAGAAGTGACGGCTTGCTTTTATGTTTGGACTATCTTTCGTTTAGATATTATAATAGGTCTATATCTAAATCATAAGAATATATATCCACTGTATTTTTGACTACAAAACAGATTTTCATATTCAATTTTTTAGTTAATCTATAATTATTTCTTTAATTCCACAAACGCGTATGGAGAACTTTAGGACTATTTTGGATTTATTTATTTATGTCGATGACAAAAATATGTGTACACACCTTTATTGTACTACTTGCGGTGCAATGGATTATCGAAATATGTGTAAACATTTAGGCTTTACAACGATAAAAGAATTAATTGAAGCCACAACAGAAGAAGACTTTCTTGATTTTTTACAAAATAATCCGTCTACTCCTTGGATTGAGCCTTTTAAGATTCTTTTGCATGATGGTTTTCGCGCAGATCCCCAATGTTTTATGATGAGCATCTATGATGAAGGAGCTGGCATATACTGGTATGGAAGGGGGAAAGAGCTTTTGATGGAGATTAACGGAGTGAAAGTATATGCTGTTTCTGGAAATGTCTTCAGAAGTTATGGATGTGAAGTTATTGCAATATTTAATAGATATAGACTTGAAGCAGTATCTTATGATTCATATGATTTGTTGGCTGCATTTCATAATTCAGAAGAAGGTGTTTTCTTCACTAAAGATAATATGCCTGAGTCTTGCCGCGCCTTATACTGTAGGAATATGCATAGACGTTTTACGGATGGCAAGGAACTATACAGTGAGGTTGAAAGCTTTATAGTCGATTTATTGCACTCTTTGTCATTGAATAGATATAAGTCGGTATCAATGAACGGATTGGTTACATACGGATATTCAGAACTAGACAATGTGAAATTTATCATCAATTGGATCAAAAATAACCCATGTACTTCAATCGAAGAAATAGTTCTAGTAGATAAAGACGGAGGATTTAATCGTCTGAAAAACAACGCGGATTTTAAGATTATACGAGATGCAAATAGTCACGTCAAGTAATAGTTGTGACTATATACATATCATTAACGAATACTTTACGAATCATTATTTGTCATAATTGTCCATATTGTTGTTAATACGCACCGTATGGCCCCTATATAAGTCTTTTAGATTCTTGTAATCCAGATGGCCTCCTACACCTAATTATATATAGAGGGGGCTATCGTGATTATGTCCTCCAACGAACGATGGAGGACATAATCCTGCAGAACCATGTCCTTCAGCGAACGTTAGGGGACATACTACCATTGACGCAAGTCCTTCAACGAACGTTAGAGGACATCCAACCAGCGCCGCATATCCTTTAGCGGGTGTCGGGGGACATCCTCACGTCTTTGCATATCCCTCAACGAACATTAAGGGATATCCAACAACCTCCGCATATCCTCTAGCGGACGTTGGGGGACATACTATCATCGATGCATATCCTCTAATAAACGTTAGGGGATATGTTCCTGTCTTTGCATATCCTCCAACGAATGTGAGA
>Ga0310695_10001561_pt1 | contig 53301 bp, 37 predicted proteins | sample RumenRJG_04DNA_FD_203882 | JGI IMG/M metagenome (GOLD analysis project Ga0310695, IMG submission 203882) | Bovine rumen microbial communities from Lethbridge, Alberta, Canada - RJG_04 (v2) (version 2) | ecosystem: Host-associated > Mammals > Digestive system > Stomach > Rumen | place: Canada... | reverse complement strand
AAAACACTAACTAAACAAATATGGACAAACTCCAGGAACTGACCCAAAAACTGTACAACGAGGGTCTTTCAAAAGGAAAAGAAGAGGGCGAGGCCATTCTGGCAAAAGCCCAGGCAGAAGCCGCTGCCATTGTAAAAAAAGCCCAGGAAGAAGCTCAAGCCATTCTCTCTCAGGCACAAAAAGAAGCCCAGGACTACAAAATCAAGGTGGAAGGAGACGTAAAAATGGCCTCCATCCAGGCCCTGCAGGCCACCCGTACCGGTATTGAGAACCTGATTGTAGCCAAAGCGGTGGACGCCCCTGTAAAAGAGGCCCTGTCCAGCGCAGACTTCCTCAAAGGCATCATCGAGGCCGTAGCCAAGAATTTCAGCGCCCAGGAAAGCACGGACCTTGCCCTGGTTCTGCCGGAAAAACTGCAGAAAGAGCTGGAGCCCTTCGTGAAAAACGAACTCACCAAAGCCCTTGGCAAGGGCGTGGAAGCCTCTTTCGCCAAGAAAATCAACGGCGGCTTCAAGATTGGCCCCAAAGACGGCAGCTATTTCATCTCCCTTACGGATGAGAGCTTCCAGGAACTCATCGGCGACTATCTCCGTCCCACCACCAAGGAAATCCTTTTTGGCTAGGAAATGAGTAATTTCGAGTACATCATCTCCTCCCTTCCCTATCTCACGGCCGATTTCAAGTACGAAGACGGGCAAGGCTTCCAAAGCACCCTGGAGCAAATCCGGGAAAACCTCTCGGAAAAAGACGCCGCCGTCATGGACTTCCTCCTCAGCGGGTTCGATGCCAACGTGCTGGGGCCGGACTTCTACGCCCGGGCGCTGGCGCATCCGCTGCGCTTCGTGCGGGAGTACTTCCGCTTCGACCTTAACCTGCGTAACGCCAAGGTGCGCTACCTGAACCGGGAGCTGGGTCGGCCGGACGAGATGGACCTTGTTACCGGCAAAGGATCGGAAGAGGACACGGGCCTGGACATTGACGGCTACCGCTTCACCGGCGGCGAGTTCGAAGAAGCCGCCAAGGTGGAATCGGCCCTTGCCGCAAGCAGCCTGCTGGACCGGGAACAGGCCCTGGACGAGGTCACCTGGGACAAAATCGGCAGCCTGGAAACATTTCACTACTTTGACCTTACTGCCGTGCTGGCCTATGTAGCCAAACTGCACATCGTGAACCGCTGGCTGGCCCTGGACCAGGAAAAAGGCCGGGAATTGTTCCGCCAGCTGGTGAGCGAGGTCCGCGGCACGTTCAAAGGGGTAAAATACACAGAATAACAAGCAACCATATATGAAAACAAAAGGAATTGTAACCGGTATCGTAAGTAACCTCGTTACGGTGAAGGTAGACGGTCCCGTTGCAGAAAATGAAATCTGCTACATCACGGCGCAAGGCGTCAGGCTGATGGCAGAGGTCATCAAGGTAAACGGAGAAAACGCCTCCGTGCAGGTGTTCGAGAGCACCCGCGGCCTCAAGGGCGGGGACGCCGTAGAATTCGAGGGCCGCATGCTGGAAGTGGAGCTGGGCCCCGGACTGCTTTCCAGCGTATACGACGGCCTGCAGAACAACCTGGCCACTATGGAAAACGTCTTCCTCCAGCGCGGTGAGTACACTGCCCCCCTGGACCACAAGAAACTGTGGGCGTTCACCCCGCTCGCCAAACCCGGCGACAAAGTGGAAGCCGCAGACTGGCTGGGAGAGGTAAAGGAAGGCTGGCTGCCCCACAAAATCATGGTCCCGTTCTCCTTCAAGGGAACCTACACCGTGAAATCCGTCAAGGAAGCAGGCGAATACACCATTGACACGGTCATTGCCGTCCTGACCAACGAGGATGGAGAAGACGTGAAGGTCACCATGACCCAGAGATGGCCCGTAAAGGTAGCCATCAAGGGCTATAAGGAAAAACCGCGTCCCAGCCGCATCATGGAAACGGGCGTGCGCGTGATAGACACCATGAATCCCATTGCAGAAGGCGGTACGGGCTTTATTCCCGGTCCCTTCGGCTGCGGTAAAACCGTGCTGCAGCACGCCATTGCCAAGCAGGGCGACGCCGACGTCATTGTGATGGCAGCCTGCGGTGAGCGTGCCAACGAGGTGGTGGAAATCTTCACCGAGTTCCCGGAGCTCATCGACCCGCATACCGGCCGTCACCTGATGGAGCGCACCACCATCATCTGCAATACCTCCAACATGCCGGTGGCCGCCCGTGAGGCGTCCGTGTACACCGCCATGACCCTGTGCGAGTATTACCGCGCCATGGGGCTGAAGTGCCTCCTCCTGGCCGACTCCACCTCCCGCTGGGCACAAGCCCTCCGTGAAATGAGTAACCGTATGGAAGAACTGCCCGGCGCCGATGCTTTCCCGGTGGACCTTTCCGCCATCATCTCTTCCTTCTATGCCCGTGCGGGCATGGTGGTGCTGAACAACGGCCAAACCGGCGCCGTCACCTTTATCGGCACGGTATCCCCTGCCGGCGGCAACCTTAAGGAACCCGTCACGGAGAGCACCAAGAAGGCGGCCCGTTGCTTCTATGCCCTGGAGCAAAACCGCGCAGACCAAAAACGTTACCCGGCCGTAGGTCCGCTGGATTCCTATTCCAAGTACCTGGACTACCCTGAAATCCGCGACTTCCTGGACGAGACCATAGAAAAAGGCTGGGTGGACAAAGTGCTTGTTGCCAAGAACATCATCCGCCGCGGCAAAGAGGCCAGCGAGCAAATCAACATCCTGGGCGACGACGGCGTGCCCATGAGCTATCACGTGGCTTTCTGGAAGAGTGAACTGGTGGACTTCGTGATCCTGCAGCAGGATGCCTTCGACGCCATCGATGCCCTGTGTCCGCTGGAGCGCCAGCGCTTCATGCTGGACCTCATTCTGGAGATCTGCAACAAGGAGTACGAGTTCGAAGACTTCGAGAAATGCCGCGACTTCTTCAAACGCCTCATCAACGAGCTCCGTCAGATGAACTATTCCGCCTACGAAAGCGACCAGTTCTGGGCCTACAATGAATCCGTTAAGAAAATGATTGCATAGCTATGGCAACAAAAGCATATCAAAGAGTATATACCAAGCTTGAAGGCATTACCAAGGCCACCGTTTCGCTTAAGGCCAAGGGCGTTTCCAACGACGAACTGGCCGTGGTGGACGGTCGTCTGGCCCAGGTGGTGCGCATCAAAGGGGACGCCATCACCCTGCAGGTGTTCTCCGGAACGGAGGGCATCCCCACCAACGCGGAAGTGGTGTTTCTGGGCGAGCCCCCTACCCTGAAAGTATCCGAGCAGCTCAGCGGCCGCTTCTTCGACGCCTACGGCCACCCCATTGACGGCGGTCCGGAAATAGACGGCGAGGAGCGCCAGATCGGCGGTCCGTCCGTGAACCCGTACAAGCGTCGCCAGCCCTCGCAGCTCATCCCTACCGGCATTGCCGGCATCGACCTTAACAACACGCTGGTTTCCGGCCAGAAGATTCCGTTCTTCGCAGACCCGGACCAGCCGTACAACCAGGTGATGGCGGATGTAGCCCTGCGTGCGGATGTAGACAAGATTATCCTGGGCGGCATGGGCCTGTCCAACGACGACTACCTGTTCTTCAAGCACTCGTTTGAGGCCGCCGGCGCCCTGGACAAGATTATCTGCTTTATCAACACCACGGAGAATCCCCCGGTGGAACGCCTGCTGGTGCCGGATATGGCCCTTACCGCTGCGGAATACTTCGCCGTAGACAAAAATGAGAAGGTGCTGGTGCTCCTGACGGACATGACCCTGTATGCCGACGCCCTTTCCATCGTGAGCAACCGTATGGACCAAATCCCGTCCAAGGACTCCATGCCGGGTTCCCTGTACAGCGACCTGGCCAAGATTTACGAGAAAGCCGTGCAGCTGCCCACGGAGGGCTCCATCACCATCATTGCCGTTACCACCCTGAACGACGGCGACATCACCCACGCTATCCCGGACAACACCGGTTACATCACGGAAGGGCAGCTGTTCCTGCGTGCCGATTCCGATACAGGCAAGGTCATCATCGACCCGTTCCGCAGCCTGTCCCGTCTGAAACAGCTGGTGCAGGGCAAGAAGACCCGCGAGGACCACTCGCAGGTGATGAACGCCTCCGTCCGTCTGTACGCCGACGCCCAGAACGCCAAAACCAAACTGGAGAACGGCTTCGACCTGTCGGACTACGACCACCGCTGCCTGGCGTACGCCAAAGACTACGCCCGGGAGCTCCTGGCCATTGACGTTAACATTGGCATCACAGAAATGCTGGATACCGCCTGGAAGCTGTTCGCCAAGCACTTCAGCCCGGCGGAAACCGGTATCAAACAGGCACTTGTAGACAAATACTGGGTTAAATAATGGCCATCAAATTCCAATACAACAAAACCTCGCTGACGGAAATGGGCAAGCAGCTCAAAGTCCGGCAGAGGGCTCTCCCTACCCTTCAGAACAAGGAAAGCGCCCTCCGTCTGGAAGTGCGCAAGGCCAAGGCAGACAGCGAGCGTTTACTCAGTGAGTTGGAAGAAGCCTTGCAGCGTTACGATTACCTGGCGGCCCTGTGGAACGAATTCGAACCGGGCCTGATTGCCATCACGGATGTGGACCTGTACACCAAAAAGGTAGCGGGCGTGAAAACCCCCGCCCTGGGAGAGATTCACTACGAAATCAAGCCCTTCAACGCCTTTGTCCGCCCTGCCTGGTACGCAGACGGCGTGGCCATCCTCAAGGAACTGAGCCGCCTGGGCATTGAGAGCGAAGTATATCTGGAAAAGGCCCGCATCCTGGACTACCAGCGCAAAAAGACCACCCAGAAGGTGAACCTGTACGAGAAAGTACAAATCCCCGGTTACCGGGAAGCCATCCGCAAAATCAAACGCTACATGGAAGACGAAGAGAACCTGTCCAAGGCATCTTCCAAAATTGTTAAAAACCGTCACGCAGAGGAAGAGGAGGCCTCAGAGCAAGTATGATTACTCCCATGACCAAATACTCCTTTATTCTGCTGAATGGAGAACAGGGAGACCTGCTGGAGCGCCTGCAGGAGGTGGGCCTGGTGGATATCACGCGCAGTATAAAGCCTATTGACGACACCTCCCACAACATCAAGGCGGAAATCGAGCTTCTGGACGGCCTTATCCACGGGCTGCAGAAAGCCGATATTCCGGAAGGAACGGAGCGGGAGTTCATCGATGGGGATATCGTCCGCCTCGCGGGCGGTATGCTCATGCGCTACTCCGACGACACGGTAGAAATTAAGCAACTGGAAAAGGAAGTGTCCGAGCTTCGGCTATGGGGTAATTTCGACAACGGAATCCTTGAGGAACTGGCCCAGGCCGGCGTTCCCGTGCATTTCCACAAGCTTTCAAGCAAAGCGTATAAACCGGAATGGGCCCAGGAATATGCCCTCAAGGAAATCGCCCATACCAAATCCGAGATTCTGTTTGTGGTAGCCGGGCCGGATACGCTTCCCGGAGAAGTCCCCGCCCCCACCACGGACATCGCGTCAAAGGAAAAGGAACTGCGGGACAAAAAAGCCCACTTCGAAAGGGTACTCAAACGCATCGCCAGTGCCAAAGACCGCATCCCCGAACTGGAAGAGAAGAGAAGCCGGTTATACGCCAAACTGGACCTGTACCTGGCCGGCGCCGCCGCCGTTCCCGCGGCAGAGGACACCATCGTCACGCTGGTGGGCTATGCTCCTACGGAAAAGGACGATACCGTTACGGCTGCCCTGGACCAGACCGGCGTCTATTACCTGAAGGACGCCGCCGTGGTAGAAGACAACCCGCCCATCAGCTTCCGCAACAACTGGTTTGTGAGGCAGTTCGAAACCCTGACCGACATGTACGGCCGCCCGTCGTATGACGGATTCGACCCCACCCCGTTCATCAGCGTGTTCTTCCTGCTGTTCTTCGCCTTCTGTATGGGAGACTGCGGCTACGGACTCATCCTCATTCTGGTGGGCCTGCTCCTGAAGAAGGTGGACTCCTTCAAGGACATGGCGCCGCTGGTGGTGTTGCTGGGAATCGGCACCACCGTCATCGGTTTCCTGTTCCATACCTTCTTCTCCATGGACATCAGCACCTGGAGCATCTTCGAACCCATTAAAGGCATCTTCCTTCCGGCCAAGATCGCCGGATACGATGGCACCATGGTGCTGGCCCTCATTGTGGGTGTGGTACACCTGTGCCTGGCCATGTGCGTAAAAACCTACCAGGAAACCAAGAACAAGGGCTTCATCAATGCCCTGGGCTCCTGGGGCTGGACCCTCCTGATTGTGGGCGGTGTCATTGTGGCTGCCCTGGCGTTTGCCGGCATCATGGACAAAGACCTTACCAAATGGGTAGTGATTGTCCTTGGCATCGTGAGTGCCCTGGGTATCTTTGTGTTCAATGACATGCAGCGCAACAAACTGGCCAACGTGGGCGTGGGCCTGTGGAACACCTACAACACGGCCACCGGCCTTCTGGGTGATGTTCTGAGTTACCTGCGTCTGTATGCGCTGGGCCTCGCCGGCAGCATGCTGGGCATGGCCTTCAACAACATTGGCGCCATGGTCCTTGGGGACGGTTCCAACCCTACGCTCTGGCTCCCGTTCGTTCTCATCGTGGTCATCGGCCACACCTTAAACATTGCCATGGCCGCCCTGGGCGCCTTTGTGCACCCGTTGCGTCTGAATTTCCTGGAGTTCTTCAAGAATTCCGGCTATGAGGCCGCCGGCCGCAACTATCATCCGCTTAAGAAATAAACAATTAAATTATAAAAAACTTATGGAACAAATTTTAGGTTATTTGGGTCTGGGCCTGGTACTGGCCCTCTCAGGTATCGGTTCCGCTTATGGAACCACCATCGCCGGCAACGCGGCAGAAGGCGCCCTCAAGCGCAAACCGGAAGGCTCCGGTAACTACATGGTACTCAGCGCCCTCCCTGCTACCCAGGGTATCTACGGCTTTGTGGCTTTCTTCATGCTCATGGGCCGCGTGGCAGAAGCCGGCACCATGGTATTCGGCATCGGCCTTTCCGTGGGTTTGGTCTGCATGCTTTCCGCTATCCGTCAGGGCCAGGTTTGCGCCAACGGTATCGTGGGTATCTCCCAGGGACACGACGTCTTCACCAACACCCTTATCTACGCCGCTCTCCCTGAGTTCTACGCCATTCTGGGTCTGGTAGGCGCCCTCATGCTGTAAGGCGCTCTCCACAGCATAAAAAATAGAACTCTATGAGAAAACTTGTAAGCATCTTTACCATGGCCGCCCTGCTGGCGGTCCTGGTACCGGCCTGCGACAAAACCACACCGGAAAACAGGGACGGGAAAGACGACTCCGGAAAAACAGACCCCACCCCCACTCCCACCCCTTCTGCCAAAGCAGACTACACCATCCTGTATTATGGGATCGGCGGCGGTAACCTGGATATCGGTGACGAAGACACCATCAAGGATATGGCCAAGGCCCTTGACGGGGAAAACTGCAATGTCCGCATCATTACGCAGTATAAATATTCCAGCGAAGAGGGAGTAGCCGCAAAAGAGAAAGCAATGAACTTCAAGATCAGCGGCGAGCCGGGAACTGTTTATCGCTACGAGATAACCCCCTCCATCCTTGCCCCTAAAGGCTCCAACTGCTATCTGACGCTTCCTAAAGATTCCAAGTTCGCCGATGCAGATTATAAGATGTTTGCCCCGGAAAACATCTCGTCCTTTATCAAATATGCGGTAGAAAAAGCACCCGCCAGCCAGTACCTCTTCTTTGTCACCGGCCACGGAGACGGCTACGACCTGGCAGCGGACATTCCGCTCACCAAAACCACCGCTACAGACGAAAATTTTGAGGACAATCCTGGCATCAGCATGTACCAAATCAAGGAAGGCATCAGACAATCCGGCGTTCAGCTGGCCTTGCTGGGCTATCAATCCTGCGAGATGGGCCAGATTGAGGTCATCTCCGAGCTCCAGGGAGCCGCCAGTTACATCATGGCTTCCGGACACACCATCAGCGATTTTGGCTACACAAACATGATTGAGGCCATGCGGGACGGCGACCCCTTTAAAACCGCTCTTGAGGACCTTGTCAGAGGCAGCCTGAACGAAAACCTTCCCCAGAAGGGCGGCAACGCGAACTTCCACGTCACGGACATGGAAAAACTGCCTGCCTTCCTTGGCACCCTGAAGGAGATTACCACCTACCTGTGCGCCAACAAGCTGGACAACGAAAAAGGCTATCTTGCCGCCGCCGCAAAGACCTATCAGTACGATGAAGACGAAAACAAGTTCGACCTGTACGACTACCTGTACTTCCTGGGCAAAGAAGTATATAGCAAGGACCAGAACTACCTCAATCTCCTGGAAAAGGTAAAAGCAGCGTTGGAACAGGCCCAGCCCATTCACTACAATTCCCTGGAATGCAAAGGCGACAAATACTACGACAACCTCAGCTACTCCGTATGCCTGGGTGCCCAGGGTTACCTGGTAGACTACACCGAACAAGGACGCAAACAGCAGGCCATTGACAAAAAAGGCACCATCTACAGCCTTGTAAATAACGTGGTCGATACAAGCAAGCCCATCAAGACCGACGCAAATAAAGCATGGGACAAGACCTACAGCCTCACCACCTTTGACAAAACCGTAGGCTGGAGCAAATGGTTCGCCGTGAACCCGGCTTTCCCGCGCAACAACCCGCCCTTCTACATCTACCAGACTCCGGATGAGCCCGTTGACGATGACGACGATGAAGGAGACGAAGGAGATGAATAATCGCTAATACTCGCGGGGACCAAAGATGTCGGTGCCAATCCGCACCATGGTAGCTCCGTGCTGCACGGCAAGCGGCCAGTCCCCGGACATCCCGATAGACAGCGTATCAAAGCCTTCCATCCCGGAGGCTTTGATTCGTTTATACAGCGCCTCTATCCTGGCAAACTCCCCTTCCACCTGCGCCCTATCCTCCGTATGGGACGCCATGCCCATGAGGCCTCGAATCCGGATAGATTCTTCGCTACGCTCAGAATGACAGAGGGAAAGGATTTCGTCTTCGGTGAAGCCTTGCTTGGTTTCTTCGGCGCCCAGGTGGAGTTCCAGGAGAACGTCGATGACCTTGTTGTGGGCGACAGCCCAGGTGGAGATGGCCTGCAGCAGATGCAGGGAATCTACGGACTGCACCAGGGAAACATAGGGCAATACCAGCTTGAGCTTATTGGTTTGCAGATGGCCGATGAAATGCCACTGCACGTCTGCGGGCATCTGAGGGACCTTGGCGGCAAGCTCCTGCGGGCGACTTTCCGCAAACACCCGCTGCCCGGCGTTATACGCCTCCATCAGGCGTTCCACGGGATGAAATTTGGAAACTGCCACCAGGGTAACATCTGATGGCAGTTTACTGTTGATTTCGTGTAAATTGTCTTTTATCATTTAGCGTTTCTTTCCCCTCTGTTTTTCCATCTCGCGCTGCATCTTCTGAGCTTCTTCCAGGCGCTGCTGCCACTTGCTCTTGGGAGCGGGCTTGCCGCTGGCCTCTGCCGCTTTCACCTTGTCCAGGACCTCCTGCGGGTTCACCACCCACTTGCGGATAACGAAGGTTTCCAGCATGGTGATGAGGTTGCTCAGGAGGTAATAGTAACTCAGGCCACTGGAGAGGTTGTTACAGATGAAGAACATCATGATGGGCATCATGTACAGGCTCATGGCCTGCATCATCTTGGCGTTGGGGTCGTTTCCCGTTGCCTGCTGCGACATGGTGATCTTGGAGTAGAAGAACATGGAGACAGCCATCAGGAGGGCGAACAAACTGATATGGTCCATGCCCAGGATGCTGGTGCTCCAGTGGATGACATCGTCATAGGCGCTCAGGTCCTCCGCCCACAGGAAGTGCTGCTGGCGAAGCTGGATGGAGGCCGGGAAGAAGCGGAACATGGCCCACAGGATGGGCATCTGAAGCAGCATGGGCAGGCACCCGCCCATGGGCGATACACCGGCTTTGCGGTACAGGTCCATGGTTTCCTGCTGCTTTTTCATGGCATCCTCCTGCTTGGGATACTTGGCGTTGATTTTCTCCATGTAGGGCTTCAGGGCCTGCATTTTGGCACTGGACGAGTAGCTCTTGTAGGCAAAGGGCAACACCACAATCTTGATGAAGATGGTCATCAGGAGAATGATGAGGCCAAAGTTGGAGATGCCTTTGTGCAGCCAGTCGAACAGCGGGATAATCACCCACTTGGTGAAATAGCCGATGATTTTACCGCCCAGGGGAATCACCTTCTCATAGGCGTGGCCATAGGCCTTCAGGCCCTTATAGTCGTTGGGACCGAAGTAAAACTCGAAGGGAAGGTCTATGCGCTCCGCACCGGGCGTGATATCGGCCCGCATGAGGGCGCGGCAGTGCATGAGGTCCGAGCCCGTCTTGGGCAGGAAGTCGATCTTGAACTCACCGTAGCTGAAGTTACCGGGAGCACGCATGATGGCACTGAAGAACTGCTGCTGGAAGGCGAACCACTCAATGTTGTTGTTGAAGCGTTTCTCTCCCCCACGGCCGTTGCCAATGTTGGCCGGTTTGTTGTCGTCCGGGAAATAGTAGTTGAGGCGGGAATACTGGGTCTCGTTCTTATAACCCTTCTCCATGCGCGGGATAATGGCGTCGAAGTCCACGTCCACACTGCCCACGTTCCGGGGAATCAGATGGCCCATGCCCACCAGGGACAGGGTCTCGTTCACCGAGTAGGAATCCTTGACCAGGGTGTACTTTTGTTCGATATAGCCTCCGTCCGTAAACGGCAGGCGCATGACCACCGTGCTGTCCGTAGAGGCCTCCGGGACATACTGGAAGGTAAATTTACGCGTATCTACAGCCGTAGGGGCATACACCACATAACCCAGCTGGGATTTTTCTCCCTGCAGCAGGTACAACGGTTCCTGGGAATACGTAAGGTAATCTTTCACCTTCACCGAGTACGGCTGGGCGCCGCGGGTGGTGAAGACCACCTGCAGTTTGTTGTTTTCCAGGGTAACAAGCTGAGCCTCTGCGCGGGCGGCGGCATTCAGGGAAGAATCGGAATAGACCGGGGCCACGGCGGCCTGCGGTGCAGCTGCGGCTTCATCTGCGGCTGCGGCGGCTTCCGGGTGTTCTGCCCGCCAGATGCTGTCCTGCTGCCACTGGGCGTAGGCCTCTGCGGCGGCAATGGAATCCAGCTGGGCCTGATGGGCTTTCTGTTTGGCTACCTGACGGCTCTGGTACCCGAAGAACCCTATCATGATAAGGAAAATCAGGACAAAGCCGATGATTGAATTCTTGTCCATACGCTACTGTTGTCCCTCCTGTTCCTTCGCACGAATCTGTGCCTTCAAATCCTCCAGCTTAGCCTTAGCGGCATCGATTCTCTCCTGCATCTGGGCCTTGAGTTTCTCTGCGCCTTTGGACAGGCCAAAGAAGCCGATGTTGTTTTCATAGGTCTGGATTTCCTGCTGGAGCTGGTTGAACTGCTCCTTCAGGCGATCCGACTCCGTAAGGGGACGACGGCCGTTTCCACCTTCCCTACGGCCCCCTTCCCTGCGGCCACGCTGGCCATAGCCGGGGAATTTTTCTTCCATGGCCTCACGGTATGCGGCCTGGATGGCATCTTTTTCCTTGAAAGGAACAAAGCCGATGGCTTTCCAGCGCTCTTCAAAGTCCTTGCGGGCCTCTGCATCTTTCTGATCATCCGGCACATAGGCCTTGATTTCCTCGATGAGGGCTTTTTTGGCAGCAAGGTTGCCGCCCAGGTTACCAGGGCCGGCGGGACGATTGTCACGGGCGGTGAAGAAAGCGTCGCAGGCGGCGCGGAAACGCTTCCAGATTTGTTCGCTCTTCTTGCGCGGCACGGCGCCAATCTCCTTCCACTGTTTCTGGAGCTCGATGAGGCGTTCGCTGGTGGCTTTCCAGTCCGTGCTGTCCTTCAAGGACTCCGCTTCCTCGATGATGGCCATCTTCCTGGCCAGGTTCTCATTCATGGAATCTTTGAACTCCGAGAAGGAAGCGCGCTTGCGCTCAAAGAATTTGTCACACGCGGCGCGGAAACGCTCGTAAATTTTCTGGTTTTCCTTGCGGGTAGCGAAGCCGATGCTGCGCCATTCGGCCTGAATTTTCTCAATTTCCTTACTTAAAGCATTCCATTCGCTGGACGATGTAATTTCCTGAGCTGCAATGGCCTCCACCTTTTCGCAAAGGGCTTCCTTCTTGGCCAGGTTCTCCGTTTGCTGAGCTTTCAGGCCCTCGAAATGCGCCTGGTAACGCTTGTTGATAACGGAGGTGGCGGCGCGGAAGCGCTCCCAGATTTCCTCGCGGAATTCCTTGGCAACGGGGCCCAGGTCTTTCCACTGCTCGTGCAGTTTCTGGAGCTCCTTGAAAGCCTCTACTACATCTTCTTCCTGTGCCAGGGCTTCTGCGCTCTCGCAGTAGGCGGTTTTGGCTTCCAGGTTCTTCTTGAAGTCCAGATCCCGCAGCTCCCGGTTGATATCTACCAGGTCGTAGAACTTGGTGACATACAGCTGATAGGTGTCGTTGATGTCGCGGAAGTTCTGCTGCGGCACCGGGCCGGTCTCCCGCCAGCGGTTCTGGATGTCGCGGAAGTGCGGGAAAGCGTCTTTCATCTGGCCGGGCTCCTCTACCAGGGCCTTGAGTTCCTCGATGATGGCCTGTTTTTTAGCCAGGTTTTCCTCGCGCTCGGCGTCCAGCTGCTTGTTATATTCGGCCCGTTCCTTCTTGTAGGCCATGTACAGCGCCTTAAAGCCGGCCTCGATGGCGGCAAAAGGGCTTACAGGACCGCTCTGCAGGGGAACGGTTGTTTCTTCTATGGGGGTGTTGTCGTCCGGCTCCTGAACGGCAGCGTCTTCGCCGGCCTCTGCCTTTTCCTTGGAAAGGCGCTTGTAGAAGGCGCTCTTGATGGCATCTGCCTCCTTGGACCGTTTCATGCGGTCTTCACTTTCTGTCAACTGCTGGAACAGTTCCGTGAGTTCTGCCAGATTTTTCTCTGCATAGTTCACTACAGGGGTCTCCTGTTCCACTTTTACTACATCTGCGGGTTCTTCCGTTACCACAGGCTTAATTTCTTCACTCATGAGTATTAATGTTTATTATTAGCTTACAAATTTAGGAATAATCCTTTACTTTTCCAACATACCCGGACGGCGTTCCCGCGTACGGGCAAGCGCCTGCTCATCCTGCCAGGCCTGAATCAGTTTGGGATTGCCGCTCAGCAGCACATCCGGGACCTTCCAGCCATTAAACTCGGCCGGGCGCGTGTACACCGGAGGCGACACCAATCCATCCTGAAAAGAGTCGCTCAGGGCCGACGTCTCATCTGTGAGCACGCCGGGAATCAGGCGGATGATGCTGTCCGCCAGCAATGCGGCGGGAATCTCTCCCCCGCTCACCACAAAGTCACCCACGGAGATTTCGCGCGTGACCAGATGCTCCCGGATGCGCTCGTCAATCCCCTTGTAATGCCCGCAAAGGATAATGATATTGCCTTTCAGGGAAAGTTCGTTGGCGATTCCCTGCGTAAGAATCTCGCCGTCCGGCGCCATGAAAATAACTTCGTCGTAGTCCCGTTCTGCTTTCAGGTCATTGATGCAGTTGAATACGGGTTCCACCATCATTACCATGCCGGCGTCTCCGCCATAGGAATAATCGTCTACGGTTTGGCGGCTGCCCAGCCCATATTTGCGAAGGTCATGGATATAAATCTCGGCCAGGCCTTTTTTGACGGCCCTGGCGGGGATGGAATGGCTCAGCGGGCTTTCGAGCAGTTCCGGCACCACGCTGATAATGTCTATTCTAAGCATACTTTGTTATTTACCTTGCAAAATTACAAAAAAATCCCAAGGTACAGATGCAATAAAGGGCTTACATCCCTGCAAGCCCTTTACTTGGTTAGTTAGTAGTGTATTCTTACCTTAAAAAGAAGAAGGTTAATTAGTTGGTTAGAAGATGCGTTTTCGCCTGCAACAGGGGTTTCATCCTCTTTTGCTGTGACAAAGGTAAATAAAGTTTTTTAAACTGCAAAATTTTTTAAACTTTTATTTACAAAATAAATTTTTTTAAAAACTAAAACGCAGCTTTACCATGAAGTTACAAGGGGCCTGCGGATACACGCCAATGCCGCTTACCACCCTGTCAGATGCGGGGTCGTAGCTCTCCCAACGCCAGCCGGCCGCATAGTATAATCGGTTAAAGAGATTATTCACATAAACAGATAAATCCAGCTGTCCTATAGGCAGTTTAAACTGATGACCCGCCTGTAAATTAGCCACCCACCAGGCCGGAATGGCCATCTCCTCGCGCATGGAGTTGTCTATGTACTGCTTGCCCACATACTTGGCATCCATACTGATGTGTCCACCTTTCCAGGGCCGGAAAGCAGCCCGGACCATGGCAATCACCGAGGGCGACATGAGCATGGTGGTACGCCCGTACCGGACCGCATGCAGGGCCGAATAATCCTCGTAGGGAACATAAGACGTGTAGTCGGCGATCTGGTTCATGGAAAGCGTGGCATTACCGTCCAGCTTGAGCCAGGAGAGCGGTTCCCAGCCCAGGCAGAGCTCGATACCGCGCCGCCAGGAGCGCGGCACATTCTCCTTGATGGCATAGCCGGAAGAAGACAGGCGGCCCGTCTCCAGCAGCATGTCCCAATACTCCATCAGATAGATATTGGCCGATGCCTGGAAGCGCCGGCCGGTAAAGGCATACCCCAGTTCCGTATCCAGCATTTTTTCAGGTTCTATGGAAGTGGGGGCGCCTTTCACATTTTCTTTAATATCTCCCCTCCCCGGCTCCCGGTGGCCCCAGGCAACGGAGCCATACACCTTATGCCGGCCCCAGGCGCCCGTGACGCCTGCGCGGGGATTGAGAAAGTTCCAGCGCTTGCGGTAATTGAGCCGGTCCGCCTCCACGGCGCCAAACTCCAGCCAGTCGTCATCGGTCCCGAGGAGTTTATAGTCAATGCCCCGGTACTGCACATCGGCATAGGCGGTGAGCCAGTGAAGCGGATGGTACTCGGCCCGCACAAAAACACTTTGCTCCCGCTTCCAACCACTGTGGTTGTACCAGTCTAGCGTGCTATACGGATAATCGGGCGCCTCCTTGGCCCAAAGGACCTCTCCCCAGTGACCGCCCCGGTACCAGGACAGATTCACGCCGCCCGTAACATCCAGGAGGGCCGAGCGGTAGCGGAGGCTGCTGGCCGCCACCCACAGGTCGTTGTCCATCTTTTTCTGATAAATCATGTCCGAACGACCGCTCAGGGGAAAACCGAAATTGGGGAACTTCCGGTTCATCTTGTAATACTCGTCATAGCCGTCGCCGCGGGTATAATTCACCGTATTCACCCAGGTCAGATGCGCCCCGAACTGGCGCGTGTAGTTGAGCTGCAGGTGGTGCTGGGCATAATTGTCCGTCTGGTTGGGATAGTAGCAGACATTCCCGTTGTCGTCGTAGTATTCCCCCGCCCCATTGTAGCGACGGTCTTTGTGATACTGTTCCAGGTCTATCCCGTCCCAGGTGATACCACTCCGCTGATCGCCCAACAAATACGTCAATCTCAGCGAGTTAGCGCCGCGGAGCCATCCCACCACGGCAAAGAGCGAGGTAGACTCCACAAAGCCGTTCCGGATGTACCCGTCGGTGACGCCCACATTCATGGCCAGGTCAAAATATAGCCCGCTGGGCAGTTTTCCGGACGATATGGCGGCCGACGTCATGAAGGTACCAAAGGACCCGCCGCTCAATTCTACGGTAGCACTGGGTTCGGGACGGACGAAAGCCGTGTTCATGTTGATGCTGGCGCCAAAGGCTCCGGGACCGCTGGCCGACGTACCCAGTCCGCGCTGCACCTGTACCCCGGAGAGGAGACTTGTCAGGGCCGGAATGTTCACCCAGAACACTTCCTGGGACTCGGCGTCGTTCAGGGTAATGCCATTGAGCGTCACGTTGATCTGCGACCCCTTGCTGCCACGGATGGTCATGGACGAATTCCCGAGGCCCGTTCCGTTCTCGTTGTAGGTAACTACGGAAGGCAGCAGATTCAGGGTCATGGGCAGGGAGGCCGAAGGATTACTCTGGCGGAGTTCCTCCTTCCCTACCATATCGTATGTAACCGGAGTTTCCTTGCCGGCGCGGGTGGCCGAAACCACCACCGAGTCCAGGCGTTCCTGCGCAGCGGCGCAGAGAGGCAGCACGCACAGTGCTGCAAAAAGCAATGTTTTTTTCATCTTCCTTACGACGGTATCAACCGTATCAAGTTCTATGGGTATAATCTCAATCGGCCTTCGGGCCGATACCCCTGTTATGTAAATTTATTTTTTAACCAGCTCCACCTGGTACAGGCGGGGCCATTTTTTCCCTGTTAAGTAAATACGCCCTTCCGCGTCCAGCGCAATGCCGTTGAGCACATCCGTATCCTTTTTACGCAGCTTGCGGGGCAGGAGCCCGCTGCAGTCAATGGCCGCTTCCACCTTGCCATCGGCAGGATTGATGATGACGATGGTGTCCGTGGTGTATACGTTGGCCCAAATTTTACCATCGATCCACTCCAGCTCGTTCAGGTAGCGGAGCGACCGCCCGTTCATGGTCACGGGCAGGCGTTTAAGCAGCTTGAGGTCCTTGTCCAGGAAGAACAGGTTGGCGCTGCCGTCGCTGGCGATGAGCTGCTTCCCGTCCGTGGTGATGCCCCAGCCTTCCCGCGGGTAGCTGAGCGTCTTCTGATACGTAAGGGTGGCGGCATCGTACTTAAAGGCCACCTTATTGGTCCAGGTGAGAACGTACAGCACGCCGTCCAGAATCACGGAGCCTTCCCCGAAATACTTGGCATTGAGCTTTTTAAGCTGCGTGGGTTCTCCGCTGGCAAGGTCTACCGTGCGAATGGTGCTCTCCCCGTACTGCCCCGTGGTTTCCCACAGGATGCCGTCCTGGAAGAACAGGCCCTGGGTATAGGCGTCCGTGCGGTGCGGGTATTCCTTCACCACCTTAATGCCGTACTGCTTCACCTGCGCCTGGGAACAGGCTCCGGCAAGGAGCACGCCTGCTATGAGGAGCCATTTTTTCATCCTAACTTCTTGATTTTCCGGACTGGGTCACAAGTAAGGCCAATCCCCAGTTTGTTCCAGGTTTTGCGGTCTACCTCGCTGAGCATCACCGTGGAATGCACCTGCGCGCCCTTGAGGTTGGGCAGCTGCTCCAGGGCCAGGCGGCAGTTTTCGTCCAGCCGGCCCATCATGGAGATGGCCACCAGGACCTCGTCCGTGTGCAGGCGCGGGTTGTGCCCGTGGAGGTAGTCCACCTTGAGCTTCTGGATGGGCTCGATCATGGTTTGCGGAATCAGTTTCACGTTATGGGCGATACCGGCCAGGTGCTTGATGGCGTTCAGCAGCAGTGCGGCGCTGGGGCCCAGCAGCGGGCTGGTTTCCCCGGTGAGGATGGTGCCGTCTTCCAGTTCCATGGCCGATGTAGCTTTCTGCGCCTTCTCCAGGCGTTCCCGTGCGGCCACCACGCACCTACGGTCGTTCACGGTGAGCTTGGCCCGTTTCATCAGGAGCGAGAGTTTGTTCACCTCGTTCTCCGTGCACTTGCCATCGGCCAGATTGCAAAGGCCGGTAAAGTAGCGGCGGATAATCTCCTGGCGGGAGGCCTCGCGGCACACTTCGTCGTCACAGATGCAGGAGCCGATCATGTTCACACCCATGTCCGTGGGCGATTTGTACGGTGCTTCCCCGTAAATGTCCTCGAACAGGGCGTTCATCACCGGGAAAATCTCGATGTCGCGGTTGTAGTTTACCGCGGTAACACCGTATGCGTCCATGTGGAAGGGGTCGATCATGTTCACATCGTCCAGATCCGCCGTGGCGGCTTCGTAGGCTACGTTGACGGGATGCGTGAGCGAAAGGCTCCACACCGGGAAGGTCTCGAACTTGGCATAGCCGGCCTTGACGCCGCGCTTGTTCTCCTGGTAAAGCTGGCTCAGGCACACGGCCATTTTGCCGCTGCCGGGACCAGGGGCCGTCACCACCACCAGCGGACGCGTGGTTTCAACAAAATCGTTCCGGCCAAAGCCTTCGTCCGAGTCTATAAGCGAGACATTGTTGGGATAGCCGTCGATGGTGTAGTGGTAATAGACCTTGATGTCCATGTTTTCCAGGCGCTTACGATAGGCTTCCGCACTCGCCTGCCCGTTGAAGTGCGTGATAACCACGCTGTTTACGCTGAAGCCGCGGGCAATGAATTCGTCCCTCAGGCGCAGCACATCCATATCGTAGGTGATGCCAAGGTCTGCGCGCATCTTGTTCTTTTCGATATCCACGGCACTGATGACGATAATCATCTCCAGCTCATCCTTGAGCTGCATGAGCATCTGAAGCTTGGAGTCCGGCTCAAAGCCCGGGAGCACGCGGGAGGCATGGTAGTCGTCGAACAGTTTGCCGCCAAACTCCATGTAGAGTTTGTCGCCGAACTTTGCGATGCGCTCCTTGATGTGCTCTGATTGGATTTTTAAGTACTTTGCGTTGTCGAACCCGTATTTCATGATGCCTTGAGATTATTGTCAAACACGGGATGCAAAAGTAGGGATTTTTTTGCGCTTTTGCAAGTTGGCCGCCATTACCGGTCCAAAAAAGAAGCAGGGTATAAGCAAAAAAAGCGTTATTTGCTTATACCCTGCCTGTATCATGTGCCCCTATGGGCACCTCGGAGATTACAGCCGCTCCTTGATGGCCTTGGTGGCTTCCTCGTAGCCGGGCTTTTCCAGCAGGGCGAACATGTTCTTCTTGTAGGCCTCCACGCCGGGCTGGTTGAACGGATTCACGCCCAGGGTGTAGGCGCTGATGCCGCAGGCAAACTCGAAGAAGTACAGGAGCTCACCCAGGCGCTTGGCGTCCAGGGTCTCGATGGAAACCTCAATCTGGGGAACGCCGCCGTCGATGTGGGCCAGGCGCGTACCCAGCTCTGCCATGTGGTTACAGTGCTCCACGTGCTTGCCGGAGAGGTAGTTGAGCTGGTCCAGGTTCTGGTCGTCCGACTCGATAACCACGCTGCGGCGGGCATTGTCCACGTGCAGGACGGTCTCGAACATGACGCGGGTGCCTTCCTGGATGAACTGGCCCATGGAGTGAAGATCGGCCGTGTTGTTCACGCTGGCGGGGAAAATGCCGGTGCCGTCCTTGCCTTCGGACTCGCCGTAGAGCTGTTTCCACCATTCGGATACGTAGGTGAGTTTGGGGGTGTAGTTCACCAGGATTTCCGTGCTCTTGCCGCACTCCTTGAACAGGAGGTTGCGCATGGCGGCGTACACGATGGCCGGGTTGTTGGCATCTTTGATGGAGAGGGCGCGTTCCGCTTTCTTGGCACCGTCCACCAGGTCCCTGATGTTAAAGCCGGCAGCGGCGATGGGCAGGAGACCTACCGGAGTGAGCACGCTGAACCGCCCACCTACATTGTCCGGGACGATGAACGTCTTGTAGCCTTCCTGACGGGACAGCACCTTGAGGGCGCCGCGCTCCGCGTCTGTAATGGCGACGATGCGCTCGGCCGCATCCTTCTTGCCGTAGATGCTCTCAATGAACTGCTTCACGATACGGAAAGCGACGGCCGGCTCGGTGGTGGTGCCGCTCTTGGAAATGACGATGCAGGCCACGTTGCGCTCCTTGGCCAGGTCCATGAGTTCGGCCAGGTATTCCTCGGAGAGGTTGTTGCCGGCGAACACCACTTCCGGAGCGTCCTTGTGCTTGAGCTGCTTGGCGAAGCTGTGGCTCAGGGCCTCGATGACGGCCTTGGCGCCCAGGTAGCTGCCGCCGATGCCGATGGCAATCACCAGGTTCACGCCTTTCTTGTTCCAGCTTTCGCGGATGGCGTCCATGTCGTTGATAAGGCCGTCCGTAATCTGGGAAGGAAGGTGTTTCCATCCCAGGAAGTCGTTTCCGGCGCCTTTTTCACTGTCCAGCACATCGAACGCCTCCAGGGCCTTCTGTACATACGCGTTGAATTGCTCTTCCTTCACAAAGGACTCGCAACCTTTCACATCTACTTTTACCATATATTATTTTGTTTTAGTTGTTTCAATCCTACAAATATACGCTTTTTGACTGATAAATCCTACTGCCGGAGCCATTCCAGGTTGAATCGGTAGTGTACGCGCGAACTCAGAAGGTGGATGATGCCGTCCGGAGACTGCGTACAGGAGAGATACCCTTTGGGTTCCGCATGGGCGGAATCCATGATGAAGGAGCCGGTCCAGGCTCCGCCGTCCAGCGTCCGTTCCACGCCGTCCGTGAGCAGTTTCTTCACCGGCCAGGAGGCTCCGTCGTCATAGCTCAGGGCGGCGAAAAGGCCTTCCGCTCCAAAGGAACAGAGCAGCAACGGTCCTTCCTGCAAACGTTTGAGAACCAGGCGCTGCCCGCTGCCGATGGGAGGAAATTCCGTAGGGGAAATGGTCCAGGTATATCCGCCGTCGCGGGAAATGCTGCAGGGCATATGGCCTTCGATGGGATGGCCCCGGCCGAATGCCATCAGGGAACCGTCGGCCCGTTCCACGATGCCGGCGTGTATGCCGGCAATGGTGCTTCCGGTGTCTTCCCAGGTTTGCCCGCCGTCCCGGGAAACGTGGAGGGATGTGCCGGCTTCTCCGTCCGGACCGGCATCGCAGCAGAGCAGGATGCGTCCGTCCCGGGTAACGATGGGACCGGCGATTACCTGATGCCGCACGTCGTGCTCCGGTTCGATATAGCGGAGGGGGGACCAGCGGCCGCCCAGGTCACGTCTTCTCATGGCGAGGGCCAGGTCTTTCCACTCTCCGGCGTCTCCGACACCCTGGAAATGAAGGATTTCTCCGTTATCCAGCGTCAGGAGGGCGCTCCCGGTCATGTTGCGGCCGGGGACTTTGCAGAAAAGGGTGGCCGGCGCCCACTTCTCCCCGTCGAATTCCGACTGCAGGACCACCATCTCCCGACCGGCCTCGGCATTGGTAGAGAACCAGATGGCGAGGAGCGTGCCTTCCGGGGTCCAGGTGGCGGCCGGCTGGTGGTTATGCGCATAAAACGGCGTTCCGTCCACCGGAGGAATCACATACGGAATGGGTTCCAGGAACAGCGGGCCAGTGTCACTGCTCCTTTCCCGGGGACGTTCCGGGGCCGGTTCCACGATGCGGAAGCCCAGGAGAACGGAACGGTCTTCGGGAAGGGACGCACTGCGGCTGTCGCTGCGGAGGAACTCCACGGGCGTATTGTGGGAGCCTCCGCGGACCCCGCGGAGCTCCCCGGTGGAAGCCGGGGATGACGAATGCACATCCAGGCACCATTCTTCCACGTTGCCGTGCATGTCGTACAGGCCCCAGGCATTGGGAGCGAACCGGGCCACCTGAAGGCTCACGGGTTCCTTGTCCCGCGTGTTTTTCTGCACTTTCCACTGCTCTTCGGGGAAGGTCTCCCCGGTGTTGAAAGCGGTTGTGGTCCCTGCGCGGCAGGCGTACTCCCATTCGGCCTCGGTGGGCAGGCGGAAGTGCCGCCCGGTCTTGCGGGACAACCATTCGCAGTAGGCGTTTGCCTCGTCCCAGGAGACCATGATGACGGCTTCGTCATCGGCCTTGGAAAAGCCTTTATATCCTCTGAGAGCCTTGTGGGAGGGGGCGAAGGCCTCGTACTGGGCATTGGTGATTTCCGTCGTGCCCATCCTCAGGCCACCCGTGCCGGGAATCTCCACCAGGGGCGGTATGGCAACGGTTTCACAGGCACTGAGAACGACGGCGAAAAAGAGGGCGGGAAAGGAGCGCATGGCGTTTTGTTTCTCCTACCACTTCTCGTAGTGGATGTTTTCCGGCTTCCACTTGTCCTTGGGCGTTTCGTCGCCACCGGGATGCCCTACAGGGACGATGCAATACGGCAGCACGCCCTCCGGCAGGCCCAGTGCCTCTATGGTGGTGGCCATCCGTTCCTCGTACGGGTAGCAGGCGGTCCACACGGCACCCAAGCCCAGATATTCGGCGGCCAGGAGCAGGTTCTCCGTGGCGGCGGCGCAGTCGGCGGTCCAGTTGCGGTTGGGGTCCGTCACCTCTTCCGCATCCGGCTGGCCGAAAGGCTTGTGTGTCCAAGTGGTCTGGCCGCATACCACAATGGCGACAGGGGCCTTGGCAATCATGCCGCCGCGGGGACCGGCCAGTTTGTCCTTGGTCTCCTGGTCCGTCACCACCACAAAGCGCCAGGGCTGCAGGTTCATGCCGGAAGGAGCGGCCATGGCGGCCTTCAGGAGGGTCTCCACCTGCTCCGGGGCAACGGGCTGCTCCGTGTAGGTCCGGACGCTCTTGCGGGCAAAAATGGTGTCAAGGGCAGAAGGGGTCTGTGCATTGGGGGCACATGCACAGCACATCAGGGCGCACAAGGCGCTGGTTACGAAAGTGTTCAGTTTCATGGTCGATTCTGTATTTTATCTTCTGCGAATGTACTGCTTTTTTCGCAAAAAACCGCATGCCGTCCGTCTTGAATGGTCAAAATTCCGATACGGAATGAAAAAAGGCCACCCGGAGACCGGGTGACCTGAAAAATGGTAAAGCCGTAAGCCGCTTTCTGTTTTTGAATCTGTCATTTATCTTCGCAACCTACCCCCCGGCATCAGGCGGGCAGCCCTCAACTGCCGGTATATTTGGTCTTGCAGGCCCGGGCGACGTACCCGTTACAAGTCGCCTTGCAACGTCGTGGGCGCTTACCCCGCGTTTTCACCCTTACCGGAGAAAAAAAAGAAAAACTCCGGCGGTTATTTTCTGTTACGCCGCTTAAAGATTACTCCCTACTGTGCTTTCCACAGCCGGGTGCCCTTCCCTGTGCGGACTTTCCTCAGGGCACAAGGCCCCGCGACAGATCGCTTTACCGCGTGCAAAGGTACAAATTATTTTTTAAACCAGGCCAGGGACTTGGCGCAAAGGTCGGAGATGGCTTTCCAGTCCCCTGCCTTCACCACTTCCTTGGGGAAGAGCTTGGAGCCCATGCCCACGGCAGTGACGCCGCTCTTCGCCCAGGCGGTGAGGTTCTCCTCGGTGGGTTCCACAGCGCCGGTGCACATGACCATGGCCCAAGGCAGCGGGCCCAGGATGTTCTTCACGAAGGAAGGACCGCCCACATTGCCGGCCGGGAATACCTTCACCAGGTCGCAGCCCATCTCCTGCGCATGCACAATCTCGGTCACGCTGCCGCAGCCGGGGCTGTACGGGATACCGCGCCGGTTGGCCACCTTCACCACTTCCTCCACCATGCAGGGGCTCACCAGGAAATCGGCCCCCATCTGCATGTACAGCGCAGCGGTAGGGGCATCCAGGATGGTACCGGCACCCAGCACCATGTCCGGGCACTCCTTGCGCACGAAGGCCATCACCTGTTCGAACACCTTGTGGGCGCCGTCGCCGCGGTTGGTGAATTCGAAGGCACGGATGCCGCCGTCGTAGCAGGCCTTTACCACCTTCTTGGAAATCTCGGGATCGGCGTTGTAAAACACCGGGACAATACCCGTAGAACGGATAATGCCAATTGTGTCGATTTTATTGAATTTACTCATAATTAACGACTTACGCGGCCGCTTCCGCCGCCTTTGATTAAACCTTCCACTTCGCTGACCGTCACGCGGTTGTAGTCCCCAAGGATGGTGTGCTTGAGGCAGGATGCCGCAGCAGCGAACTCAATGGCTTCCTGGTCCGTATCGTATGCGAGAAGGCCGTACAGGAGGCCGCCCATGAAGGAATCGCCACCGCCCACGCGGTCCACAATGTGGGTGATGTCGTAGCGACGGCTCTGCCAGAGGGTCTTGCCATCGTACAGCACACCGCCCCAGGTGTTGTGGTTGGCGTTGATGGAGCCACGGAGGGTGATAGCCACCTTCTTGCAGCGCGGGAATTTTTCCATGAGCTGCTGCGCTACGCTCACGAAGATGTTCTGGTCGATCTCGCCGCCGGTCTTTTCTGCGTCGAAGCCTTCCGGCTTGATGCCGAATTCTTTCTCGGCGTCTTCCTCGTTACCCAGAATGAGGTCGCAGCCGGCCACCAGGGCAGGCATAACCTCTGCAGCGGTCTTGCCGTAATTCCAGAGCTTCTTGCGATAGTTGAGGTCGCAGGAAACCTTTACGCCCATCTCGTTAGCCACCTTGATGGCCTCCAGGCAAGCATCCGCTGCGCCCTGGCTGAGGGCAGGAGTGATACCCGTCCAGTGGAACCAGTCGGCGCCTTCCAGCACCTTGTGCCAATCCACCATGCCGGGCTGAATCTCGGAAATGGCGGAATGCGCACGGTCATAGACCACCTTGGAACCACGGGCCACGGCACCGGTCTCCAGATAATAGATACCTACGCGGTCGCCGCCGTACACAATACCGTCCACGTTTACGCCGAAGCCCTTGAGCTCGGAGGTGCACATGGCGGCAATGTCGTTCTTGGGAAGACGGGTCACAAAGTGGGCGTCTACACCGTAATTAGCCAGCGACACGGCCACATTGGCCTCGCCGCCGCCGAAGGTAGCATCGAACTGATGGGCCTGCGAGAAACGCTGGTACCCGGGGGTTGAGAGGCGAAGCATTACTTCGCCGAAGGTTACTACTTTTGCCATAAATATTAGGTTAATAATTAGTTATCTCATCTCCGTATACGGAATCTTGTCCATGTCACCGTAATCCAGGTTTTCTCCGGCCATGCCCCAGATGAACATGTAGTTGGAGGTACCGGCAGCGGCGTGAATGCTCCATTCCGGGCTCATGATGGCCTGCTCGTTGGAGAGCCACACCACACGCTCCTGCTGGGGCTCACCCATCAGGTGGCAAATCATATTGCCCTCGGATACGTTAAAATAGAAGTACGCCTCTATGCGGCGGGCGTGCGTATGCGCGGGCATAGTGTTCCAGACACTGCCGGGCTTGAGCTCGGTAAGACCCATCTGCAGCTGGCAAGGGCCTTCTTCCAGCACATTATTGACGATGAGCTGGTTAATGACGCGGTCGTTGGAGTCTTCCATCTTGCCGGCGGCAAAAGAATTGGCCTTGAGGGAGCCTTTCCGGCCGTCGATGGTGATGAGCTGCGTCTTGTAGGCCTTGTGCGCGGTGGCGGAATTGAGGTAGAACTTGGCCGGATGGGCGGCATCCTTGCTCTTGAAAACAACCTCTTCGTTCCCCCGCCCCACATACAGGGCCTCCTTGAACTTGAGGACATAGTCCTTGCCGTTCACCGTGACAATCCCCTCGCCCCCCACATTGATGACGCCCAGCTCCCGGCTGAAGAGGAAATACGGCGCCTTTAACGGGTCGATGGTTTCCAGCTTCAGAGGCTTGGTGGCCGGCACGGCCCCGCCGAAGATAAAGCGGTCGTACATGGAATAGGTAAGACGGATTTCGTCCGCCACCATCACCTCCGGCATCATAAAACGCGCGCGGAGGGTTTCGGTGTCGTAGCCTTTTACATCGGAGGGATGACAGGCTGTCTGGATGGTATACTTGGTTTGTGCAGTCATAACGATGCTTGCAAGCAGCAGCGCTGCGGTTAATACTTTCTTCATGGTTTAGCGGTTAAAGAAGCCTTGATAATGCGTCGGCGGTTAAAGATGGCCAGGACAGTGGTGCCGATGACCAGAATGGCGCTGCCCACCAGCTTGAAGTCGTGCACCAGGTGGAAGATGACCCAGGAGAAGATGCTGGAGGCAAAGTCCAGCGCCCCGCCCTGGAAGCCTTCCGGAATGGCCACGGCGGCGTCTGAGGTGCGGGCATATACATCCTGCGCGGCCAGGGTGAACCACGGCGCCAGGTCTGTCACAAAGTACAGGCCCACGGTAAGGGACACCAGGCCGATGATGAAGGTTTTCACCACATTGCCCTTGGTGACGGGCAGCACGGCCGGGAACACATAGAACATGCCCGCCAGCGATGCCAGGGGCAGGAATTCGTTCCCCGGCAGCACCACGGAGAGCAGCAGCGTGCACGGAATGAGCAGCAGCGACACCACCAGGGTGGTGGGATGCCCGATCACCAGTGCAGGGCTCATGCCGATATTGATGCCCGCGGAGTTCTTGAACTTCCGGCTTACCAGGTCCTTGGTGGCCTCAGCGATGGGTTTGAGGCCCTCGATGAAGAGCGAAGTAATGCGCGGAATAAGCTCCATCACGGCGCCCATCTTGATGCCCAGGCCCAGAATGTACGGGATGCGGTCCACGATCTCGCCCCAGCTGCGGCAGCTCAGGCAGCCAATGAGGATGCCCACCAGTACGCCCAGCAGGAGGGGTTCTCCCAGCACACCGAACTTCTTTTTCATGCCTTCTGCGTCAATGTCCAGCTTATTGAAACCGGGAATGCGGTCCATGCACCAGTTCAGCCCCTCCGCAAAGGGCACGAAGCCCTGGCAGAACGGCTGCGGAATGGAGATGCCTTCCAGATCCTTGTAATAGCTCTGGAATTTCCGCGTGGTTAAATCGGCCATTACCAGCGTTATCACAAAGCAGATGATGGCGGCAAAAAAGCCGTACCAGATGCTTTCCGTGGCAAAATACACCACCGCGCCGATGAAAGCGTAATGCCAGTAATTCCACAGGTCGATATTGATGGTATTGGTGGCCTTGCACAGTAGCAGCACAATGTTGATGGCCAGGCACACCGGGATGATGAAGGCACCCACCGTGGTGTTGTAGGCCACCGAAGCCGCGGCGGGCCAGCCCATGTCGAAGATGCGAAGCTGCAAGCCGTAAATCTGGGTGACGTCCTTGAGCGGAGCGCCCAGGCTGGAGGTGAGGAGGGCCGTGACCACACTCAGGCCCACGAAGCCCACGCCCACCAGAAGGCCGCTCTTGAGCGCTTTCCCCGGCTTGATGCCAATGCAGACGCCCAGGATGAAAAACAGAATGGGCATCATCACCGCGGCACCCAGGCCGATGATATAACTGAAAACTTGTTCCATTATTTACTTGTCATACCGAGCGAAACAAGTGTATCTCTTCCCTACTTAGGCTGTTTGCCGATATAGGCCAGGATACCGCCGTCTACGTACAGGATATGGCCGTTCACAGCATCCGAGGCGTGCGAAGCCAGGAACACGGCGGGGCCGCCCAGTTCACTGGGATCCAGCCAGCGGCCGGCAGGGGTTTTGGCGCAGATGAAGCTGTCGAACGGGTGACGGCTGCCATCCGGCTGGCGCTCACGCAGCGGAGCGGTCTGCGGCGTAGCAATGTAGCCGGGGCCAATACCGTTGCACTGGATGTTGTACTCACCGTATTCCGAGCAAATGTTGCGGGTGAGCATCTTGAGGCCACCCTTGGCGGCGGCGTAGGCGCTCACGGTCTCACGGCCCAGTTCGCTCATCATGGAGCAAATGTTGATGATTTTGCCCTCCCGGCGCTCCATCATCTCCGGAACCACGGCCGCCGCACAGATGTACGGACCCACCAGGTCCACGTCAATCACGCGCTGGAACTCTGCACGGGACATCTCGTGCATGGGAATGCGCTTGATGATACCGGCGTTGTTCACCAGAATGTCTATCTGCCCTACCTCTGCATGAATCTTCTGTACCAGTTCTTTTACGGCCACTTCATCCGTCACATCGCATACATAGCCGTGTACATTGGTAATACCGGCCTCTTTGTATACCTCCAGCCCCTTTTCCATAGAAGCCTGGTTGGACGTATTAAAGATGATGTTTTTGACACCGGCCTCCACAAAAGCCTTGGCAATAGCAAAGCCAATGCCGTATGCGGCTCCTGTTACCCAGGCATTCTTGCCTTGCAAAGAGAAAAGATTTGCCATAAGATTATATTAATAAGTTTTAATAATTACGTAGCCCGTCCTACAAAGATAACAATAATTACCGATTTCCGTGCACGGTAACGGAAAAAACTATAACATAGATTTTACAGCTGACTCAGCCAACATTCCAGATCCCGGAAAACGTCCGCACGATACGCTGCTTCGAGGACATCCTCTACATCATCCTCTATGATGAAACCAAAGCCGTGCGGGCCTTCCGGATATACCTGCATCTGAACCGGGACATGACAACGCTTGAGGGCCCGGTAATACCGGTAACTGTTCTCGGGAGGAACCGCTTTATCGCTTGCTGTAAGGGCGATATAGGTGGGCGGCGTGTTTTCCGTCACCTGATTCTCCAGGGAGTAATGGGCCAGCAGTTCCTTGTCGTTCACCTTCTTCCCCAAAAGATGGTCGCGCGTTCCCTTGTGAGTGACGCCTTCTTCCAGGGTGATTACCGGATAGAAAAGAATGGAAAAATCCGGGCGGGTTTCTGCGTCCACAAAGAGGGTGGAAGCGGTAGATGCCAGATGCCCGCCGGCCGAGAAGCCCATGATACCTATTTTGCCGATTCCCCATTCTGCGGCATGCGCCCTGCAGTAACGGAACGCCGCCTGTACATCCGACAGCGGGATGGTATGATGGCCATTGGGCATCCTGTACTTGAGTACGCAGGCCGCAAAGCCATGCTCCATGAACCATTCCGCCACAATGGCGCCTTCGTGGCGCATGGCCAGGCCGGAGTAACCACCGCCAGGGCATATCACCACCATTTTTCCGTTGGAGCGGGCAGGCAGATAGCATGTGAGGGTGGCATCGGACGTATTGCGGACAAAGCCATCGTCACGGGCGGTCTCCTGCCCGGCCAGACCGTTTTGCTCGGCGGGACCGTCCGGGTACAGATTCACGGTAAACGACTGGGGCTGCGCGTCCAGGATATTGAGCAGAATATTCTCCATGATGGCATAGCCGGCGGGATTGGGGTGCACCGTATCCGGGGAGTATTCCCCGCGGATGTTCTTTCCGTCTTCGCCCGCAAGGGCGCTGTAATAATCGGCAAAGGGAATGCCGTTTTCTTTCGCATAGGTGCGCAGGCGGGCATTCAGGGACGCCACTTTTTCCGGTACATCTTCAATCTCCGGACGCCAGCGGCAGCGCACGGAAGGCAGGAGCGCACACAGCACCACGCGGATATCATGCGCCCGGGCCAGTTCCGTCATGCTCTTGATATTGTTGAAGGTATTGTCCTCGTTGTAGGTGTCTCCCAGGTTCTGGGCAATGTCGTTGATACCGGCCAGGATGACCACGGTCTCCGGATGAAGGTCTATCACATCCGGCTGGAAGCGCAGGAGCATCTGTGCGGTGATTTCTCCGCTGATTCCCCGGCCGATGATATAGGGGTGCTTTTCAAAGAGCCCCGGGCTCCTCGTGGGCCAGAAATCGGTAATGGAGTCGCCCATCAGGACCACGCGGTGGCTCACGACGGGCACCGCCTTCAGGGCCTCATTGTTCGCGGCATACCGCTCTGTATGCACCACCTTTTGCCCAAAGGCCTGAGTCACCATTAGAATGGCGGCTAAAGAAAGAATTATATTTTTCATCGTTCCGCATTGTTATATATACAGAAAGTCTTCAGGAGTGGAAGCCTGGGGACAAATCCATGTCGGGCATAGCCCCGGGCCAATATGGAAATGCCCCGGATTATGCGTGAGAATGGCCTCACAACCTTCTTCCTGAGCACACACTGCCTGCAAGATATCTTCCACAACATCCAGCAGGAGATTGGTGTCCAGAAAAATGCGCTTACTCATTTGGACAGGATGTATTGAGCCCGCTCATCATTGGGATCCAGTGCGGCGACAGCCCGCTTGCCAATGCCTACCAGGCTGATAACCCGGGCATCTTTTACGGAGTGAGGAATGCCATGTCCGCTTTTTTGGCTCTCCCTTTCCAATAACGCTTCTATATATTTCTTCAAAGAGAGGCCTTCCCCTTTGGCTTGAACCATAAGAGAATCAAACACCGCAGGCTTTATATCAATCAGTTTTCGTTTGACCGCTGTTTTCATATATATTTTTCATAAAGATATATATACCTTCCTTGACTTTCAAATGTATATGAGAAATTTGCCCATTGAGGGCAAGTACACGTTCTCAGTAATCAAACATGTAGAAAAACCTACTGTTGGGGAAATTCCAACGAATGCTCTTCACATCACTTGTCTAAAGGAACAGATAGGTTCAAACTGATTATCCGTTCAATCTCGCTTGTTACCTCGGAAGAATATATTAACTCTACCCCTGTTGTCCTAACCCTACTATCCACGGCCTACAAATACTTTGAAAGTTTTTCGACTAATTCAGCGTGCGTAATAGCGCCTTGAGAACGGAGGGTTTCCATCATGTTCTCCATTGGGGTGAACACAAGTCCGTCCATTCTTACCTTCCTGCCATAAGCGGCAGATGGCTCCTGAAGGATATGTTTCTTCTCTTCCATAAAACTTTTTTCTCTGTTGCGAAGATAAGTGTTTTTTTACTCACAAGCAACAACGCTAATAGCAAAAAATCACCAGCCCGGAACCGGTGAGGGGCCACAACACGAAGCCGGGTGCGGGTGGCTGGCGAAAAAATAACCACCCACAAGCAAAAAGGGTCGATTTTGCCGGTGGGTGGCGAAAATTTTACCACCTACCAGCACCCTTAGCCCAGGCACACTTCGTTGCAGCCATCCCCGCGGGCAAGGAGGTAGGGAACGCACGCGTAACAATTAAGGGTGCAAAATGTAACACGCGTCTTTTTTTGGCGCGGAATTCCCGGCAAAAGGAAAGAACCCCTAATTATCAACATCTATGAACAACACATTTTTCTCCGTTTGCATGGCCTGGAAGGCCGACAAACGCCCGTGGGTGAAACCCGCCACGTACGCCACGTACAACATCCTCATTAACAGCCACCTGGCCCCCTACTTCGGGCCCATTGCGCCCTCGGACCTGAGCGAGCAAAACGTCCAGGCCTATGTGAACGCGGAGCTGGAAAAAGGGCTCAGCGTCAAGACCATCCGCGACTCCCTGCGGGTGCTCAAGATGATTCTCAGGTTCGGGGCGCGGCGCGGCGAGTGGACCCTCTCCGACTTCTCTGTCCGCTTCCCCGTCTCCTGCGAACGGCGCCGGCCCCTGCAGGTGCTCACTAAACACCACTGTATGCTGCTGCAGCGGTTCCTGGAAACACACCCCTCGCCCCGGAACATGGGGCTTCTGATTTGTCTGAACAGCGGCCTTCGCATTGGCGAGGTGTGCGGCCTGCAGTGGGGCGATATCGACCTTCGCACCGGTCTGGTCCATATCCGCCGCACGGTGCAGCACATCTGGATCCGGGACGGAGATGTCCGGGCCGACTGGATGGAGATTGGCATGCCCAAAACCGCCACCTCCGTGCGGGAAATTCCCCTCTCGCGGGAAATCCAGGAGCTGCTGCGTCCCGCCAAGAAAGCCTCGAAGCCCGGCCACTATGTGGTCACCGGCAGTCCGGAGCCGCTGGAACCGCGTTACCTTCGCGCGTATTTTTATCGCCTGCTGGCTGTTCTGGGCATCCCCAAGGTGCGCTTCCATGCCCTCCGGCACAGTTTTGCCACCCGCTGCATTGAGGGCCGATGCGACTACAAAACCGTATCGGCCATCCTGGGCCACTCCTCCATCTCCACCACCCTGGACCTCTACGTTCACCCCGGCACCGCCCAGAAGCGCCGCGTCATTGAAAAGATGTCCCGTTCCCTCCGGTAGGCCCCGATGGACACTGGTCGATAATCATCTATCCGTCAACACTTTACTAATAATCCTCGGCTCCAAAAGCGCCGAGGATTATCCATAAACAGTTGTAAATGAGCGTGTTACCGACCAGCCCCAAACGGAGTCTTACCAGCCCAGGACGGCTTGTTTGGAGGAGAAAGGCTCCGCCTCGGCTGCGGTGAGGATGCGGCCATAGCTGTTGCGACTGCCGGTGGAGACACCGGTGGTGCCGTACTCCTTCCAACCGCTCACGGCCGTGGGCTCTAGCGGCGTGGGAGCCTTGGCGTTGGAATTCACCGTAGGACCGAACCAGCCCACAGGAGCAATGACAGAACTCATCTCGCAATTGATAAACGTGACGTTATCGTACTTGGAGGTGTCTCCCCCGCTGCGGGCCAGATACATGGAGCCATTCGCCACACCGGACTCTGCGGTGAGCTTGCAGTTCAGGAACACAAAGCCCTTGTCCGTGGCGTTATTCACACGGGCCTGGACAATGTATCCGCCGGCGCGGGAGCGAATCTCGCAGTCCTCAAAGAGGCATGCCTTGGGATAGCCCCAGATGTAGTCCACATGGCCGGCAATCAGGGAGTTATGTACCCAGACCTCGCCCTTGCACAGGAAGGTGTCCTGCCAGGACAGGAGCGAGCAGTTCTCAATGGTGAGTCGTTTGCCATCGGCATTGAAGTAGATGGTCTCCGCCTGGCCTTTGTGGTCATCGGCCCAGAAAGTGTTCTCGATGGTCAGGTCTTCCAGCACCAGGTTGTTGCAGCTCTCAACAAGGAACAGGCCGCGGCCGCCCATGGCACCTACTTTGGCACCCAGGGCCGGTTTGCTGGCGATAGCCGCACCGGAACCCGTGGAGTAGCTCTCGTTGTTGGGATAGGCAATCACCGTACCCTCGCGGGAAGCGCCCTTGATGGCGAGGTTGTTTTTGTCACGTACGTACAACAATTCCTGATACGTCCCGTTTTCCAGCTCGATGGTCACCGCCGTATCCTTGCCCAGCGTGGTGGCATAGCTCAGCGCACCTTGCAGCGTGCAAAAATCGGCATCCCCTTCCGGATCCACAGACAGCGTATTACCGGACGGTTTGTCCTTCACGGTAAAAGCGTTGTCTCCTTTTTTCACCGCCAGACCGAACACGGACTCGTCCACCGTCACATAATAGCTGCCGCCAAACGTCAGCGCCTCGTTGTGCAACTTGATAATCACGTTGTTGCCGGAAACACGGATGGGCGTATAATGGACGGGACGATACCGCGTGCTGTGCAGCATATCCAGGAAGGTGTGCAGCACGGTTTCCTGGTTCATCTGCTCCTTGGGGACCATGGTTCCATCGGACAGGACCGTCATCTTGGCCATATCGGCCATGTCAATCTTGTCCACCAGCTTGTCGTTGGCGTCGAATACCTGGATAAGGCCCTTGGTGCCCAGCTTGGGCGTAGCGCCGTCCAGCGTAAACACCAGGGGCTGGTCCATGCAGATGGTGGCGGCAGGCGTCGGGGTGGGATCGGTTCCGGGATTCTCACCCGGGTCCTCGTCGCTCAGCGTTTTGGCCTTCACGGCATTGCTGTACAAGGACTTTTTGTCCCCGGCCATGGCCAGCACCTGGAAACTGTACTCGGCGGCCTCCTTCAGGCCTTCCACTTTCACCGAAGTCACAGTCACCGTACCTGTCACCGTCTTCTGGCCGGAAGCCGTGAGCTTGTAGCCATACGAATCGGCACCGGAAACGGCGTCCCAGCTAAAGGAGAGCGTGGTTTCGGTGGCCTCCGTCATCACCACATTGGTGGGTTTGGCCAGGCCGCTTGCAGGCTCGTCGAAGCCGCCGCCCCCGGAAGGATTGTCCTTCTGGCCGCACGCAAGTACGGCCAGAGGGACAATGAGTGCAAATACTATTTTCTTCATGAGATTTCTCGACTTCGCTCGAAATGACAACTACTTCACCTCAACAGGCTTGTACTTGGGCACCAGGGACTTCATCAGAATCCAGGCCAGCAGGTAGGCCAGGCCGCAGAAGCAGAACATGATGAAGTAGCCGGCCGGCTTGCCCTCGAAGCCCATGAAATGGAAGGCAGCGCCCTTCCCTTCCGCAAAAGTGAACAGTTGACCGGCCGCATACTGGATAATCATGGAGCCGATACCGCCCGCCATGGCACCAATGCCCGTAATGGAAGCGATGGTGCTCTTGGGGAACATGTCACCTACGGTAGAGAAAATGTTGGCGCTCCAGGCCTGGTGTCCCGCACCGGCAAGGCCGATGAGGATGGCCGGCCACCAGGGGCTCATGGCACCCATCGGCTGGGCGGCCAGGGCCACCAGCGGGAAGAAGGCGAAGATGAGCATGGCCAGCATACGGCCGGTGTAAGGATGCATCCCCTTCTTCTCCACAAAGAGCTTGGGAAGATAGCCGCCGAACAGCGAAATCACCGTCACAATGGCGTACAGGGTGAAAATGAGACCCTGTCCCAGCGGCGAGCTGGCCGGTGCGTTGAACTGGTCCTGGAAGTAGGCCGGCGCCCAGAAGAGGAAGAACCACCACACGCCGTCGGTGAGGAATTTGCCAATCGCAAAGCTCCAGGTCTGCTTGTACGCAAAGCACTGCAGCATAGGGATGGACTTTTCCTCTGCGGCGGGAGCCTTTTCGGCACCAGCCTCAGCGGCTTCGTCCTGATGGATATAGGCAAGCTCCTCCTGGTTCACATGTTTGCTCTTTTCCGGCTTGTCATACATGAACTGCCAGAAGAACATCCAGATGAAGCCCAGGCCGCCGATGATGATGAACGCCATTTCCCAGCCAAAGTGCTTGGCGAGCGGCGGGATCAGGAGCGGAGCGGCCAGAGCGCCCACGGATGCACCTGCATTGAAGATGGAGGTGGCGAAAGCACGGTCCTTCTTGGGGAAGTACTCGGCCGTGGTCTTGATGGCCGCCGGGAAGTTACCGGCCTCGCCCAGCGCCAAGATGCCCCGGCACAGGAGGAAGAGGTAAACACTTACCGTAGAGATGGTTAAGGCGATATTGGATCCCGCCTCAACGGCACGCAAGGCCTCCACGGAATCCACGCCGTCCACAAACCAGGTGGTGGCCACGCCGCAACCTGCGTGCAGCACCGCACCCAGGCTCCATACGCCGATGGCAATGAGATACCCTTTCTTGGTGCCCATCCAGTCTACGAACTTGCCGGCGAACAGGCAGGCAACGGCGTAAAAGATGGAGAACAGCGAGGTGATGGTACCGTAGTCGGCATCGGTCCAGTGGAACTCCGGTGCAATGAACTCCTTATAGGTCAAGGATAGCACCTGACGGTCCAGGTAGTTCACGGTAGTGGCCACGAACAGCAGGCTGCAGATCCACCACCGCCAATTGGTCATTAATTTTTTCTGTGTACTCATAGGCTAGATAATGGATTTTACAGCTTCACGCATACCCTTTTCCTGGATAAGGGCGAGGTCCTTGGTGAGGAGCTCGGTGAGGCCGGAAATCCGGTTCAGGTCTTCGCCCCAGATGAACTCGTCGGCAAGAACACCCTTGGCCACCTTGGCCACATCGCCCGTTGCCCAGAGTTCCTTCAGGAGTTCCATAATCTTGGGATCATCGTTCGGGACAATCTCGTCCTCGCCGCGTTTGCCGCCCTTGTAGTAGGTGCAAATGCCGGCCAGGCCCAGTACCAGGCCCTGCGGCAGTTCGCCCTTGCGCTCCAGGTAGGTCTTGAGGCCGGGCAGGTCGCGGGTCTTGAATTTAGGGAAGCTGTTGAGCATGATGGATGTGACAAAGTGCTTCACGAACGGGTTGCGGAAGCGCTCCATTACGTCGTTGGCGAACTTCACCAGCTCCTCCTTCGGAAGGTTCAGGGTGGGCAGGAGCTCGTCGTACATCACCTTCTTCACAAACTGGCCAATCTCAGGGTCTTCGCAGCACTCCTTCACGGTGTTCAGGCCGCTCAGGTAGCCAACGGGGCTCAGCACGGTATGCGGGCCGTTCAGCAGGGTCACCTTTCTCTCGTGGTAAGGGGCCTCGGACGGGACGAAGAGCACGTTCAGGCCGGCTTTATCGGCAGGGAACTCGGCGGCAATCTCCTTGGGAGCCTCAATCACCCACAGGTGGAAAATCTCGGCCTTATCCAGCAGATGGTCGTCGTAACCGGCACGCTCGCACAGCTGGGCGGCGGTGTCACGCGGATAACCCGGGACGATACGGTCTACCAGGGTGCTGTACACGCCGCAGGCGTTCTCGAACCAGGCACTGAATTCGGCACCCAGGTTCCACAGGTCGATATACTGGCGGATGCACTCCTTCAGGTGCTTGCCGTTCTCGAAGATGAGCTCGCAAGGGAAGATGATGAGGCCCTTGTCCTTGGCGCCCTTGAAGTACTGGAAACGGTGATACAGGAGCTGGGTGAGCTTTCCGGGATAGCTGCTGGCGGGTTTGTCCTCCAGTTTGCAAGCCGGGTCAAAGGCGATACCGGCCTCCGTGGTGTTGGAAATCACAAAGCGGATTTCCGGCTGCTCAGCCAGGGCCAGGTAGGCGCCAAAGTCCTCGTACGGGTTCAGGCCGCGGGAGATGACGTCAATCAGGTCCACGCTATCCACGGGCTGACCGTTCTGCAGACCCTGCAGATTCAGGTGGTACAGGCCATCCTGCTCGTTGAGCCAGCTTACCATGCCTTTCTCGATGGGCTGGACCACCACTACGGAACCGTTGAAGTCCGTCTTCTGGTTGGTCTTCCAGATAATCCACTCGATGAATGCGCGGAGGAAGTTTCCCTCGCCAAACTGAATCACCTTCTCGGTGTACTGTTTTGCCTGCGGTGCAGACGTGCGGTTTAGTCTTTCCATAAAATGTTATTATTATTAGTTGATAAGATTTCTCGACTTCGCTCGAAATGACAATTATTCTGTTTCAGTTACTTTTACCAGAATCAGCGCCTGTTCGCCGGATTTCTGCTTGATGGTGTACGTGGTGCCCTTCTCCAGGGTGAGCACGCCACTGTCGGCATAGGTCTCATGCGGGGTATCAAACTCCTGCGCAGTGCCTCCGTCAGGGATAATCTGCATCTTGGCGGTACCGTCGGCCTTACGGCGGGCGAAATAGAATTGCACGGAGGTATTGAGCGTAGAGGATGTGGTAAATATCACGCTCCCCTTGCTGTCCATCTTGAGACCGTAGGCATAAGTAGTTCCATCAATGGTGAAGGAGCCACTGTAGTCCTTGGAAAAGTCGGCGATGCTCTCAGAGTGCGTGAAGTAGGTATCGTCCACAATCTTCTTGTCCGCGCCCACATACAGGAGATGGGTGCCGGGCGTTCCGGGTTCATCGCCGGGATTGTCGTCGGTACCGTTAAAGTCGGTGATGCCGCCATTGTCCACCGGAACAGGAGCGGAAGCGAAGCCTTCCAGCTTGCCGTAACCGGCGCCTGCCTTCACCACGGACGGAACGTCCTCAGCGGCCGTAACCGTGTAGCTGTAAGCAGGTTTGAAGTCGGCATAGGTCAGTTCTGCGCCGGCGGTTCCGCCATACTTGGTGTACTTGACGTTGCTCAGCGGGTACGGGCTCTTGGCCTTGGCGGGCTTGTTCACATACACGTTCTGGGTGGGATAGAGGTAACCGGCCACGCTGCCCTGGAGGTTGGACACGCCACCGTCCTTGGCAGGATAGGTGCAAATGTCGGTGGGCAGCTGAACGGCGTCAAAATAGTTGTATTCCACCAACACCTTGGCGCCATAGGCCGAGCCTACGCCGTAGGTAGTGTTGCCGTCAAAGAGGTTGTTGTACACATGCACCGTACCAAAACGCACACGCGGGTGACGGCTGCTGGAGCCCTCGAACCAGTTGTGGTGGAAGGTGGCGGTAATGGCCACGTCGCCGCTCTGGCTGTTGGAGTGGCCTACCAGGCAGCTCTTCTGGGTCTTGATGTACCGGCACCAGCTTACGGTCACGTTCTTGGAGCCATGGGTGATGTCGGTGGAACCGTCCTCGTAGTCCTTGGTCTGGTTGAGCGAGGTAAAGGTGCAGTGGTCCACCCAAACGCCGTCGCAGTCCTGCATGGAAACGGCATCGGCCCCGTTATTGGCCTTAGGCTGCTGGAAGTTGATGTTGCGGATGATAATGTTGTTGGCGCGGACGCAGAAAATGCCAATCTTGTCCATCACAAAGGTATCCGTGCCGATAAAGCTGAGGTTGCTCACGTCCTTGACGTCAAACCAGGGGTGAGCCTCGGAGAAGTCGCGGCCGTCGTCACTCTTAAAAGTACCACTGAGCCAGATGACGGTGGGCGTGTGGGTGCCTTTCTTCTCGTCCTTGGTGCGCTGCAGGAGCCAGGTCTGGAGGGCCTTGCCGTTATCGAAGTGCAGCACCTGGCTGCCACTCCCCTCACCGCCGGTCACGCCGGCGCCATAGCCCACCAGGGCCGTCTGGTCCACCGTTCCCACGGCAGGAGGCGAGAGACAAGGCAGCTCATCCCCCTCACCGGGAATAGGCTCGGAACCGGAATCGTCTCCGGGGTCGTCTCCGGGGTCCTTAGCCTTCTGGGTAACGGTGAGCTTTTTGCTGTCTTTGCCGCAGGTAATGGTGACGTCGGCCGTGCGGTCGTCGTACCCGTCATAGGCTTCTACCGTAACCTGGAGGGTGTTTTCGCCTTTGCTGCCGCTACTTGCGCCAAGCTTCAGCCAGGAGGCGTCGGTCTTGGCGGTCCATTCCTTGTCGGTGGTGAAGGCAATGGTCACCGTGCCGCCGGCGGAAGCCACGGTGGCATCCAGCGGCCCGGTGGTAATGGTAATCTTCCCTTCCACCTCCACCGGTGTAGGGGTGGGTTTGGGCTGTTCCTGCTCCTGGCCCTGCTCCTGCCCTTGCTCCGGTTTCTTGCAGCCCCCCAGCGCAAGCATCGCCAGCGCCGCCGCCAAGAGAGATATGTGCTTAAAATTCATCATTAGTCTTTCATCCTCAGGGTGTTACAGCGTCACACCCTGCTTGAAAATGGCAATCTCGCGGATGCCGTGCTTCTCGTTGTTCACGGGTTCACCGCTGGCGGCGGCGAGCACAAACTCGATAAAACGGGCGGCCACCGCTTCCATGGGTTCCCCTTGCGCCAGTACGCCGGCATTGAAATCAATCCAGGACGGTTTGGCCTCGTAGAGCGGCGTATTGGTGGAGATTTTCATGGTGGGCACAAAGCTGCCGAACGGCGTGCCGCGGCTGGTAGTGAACAGCACAATCTGGCAGCCGGAAGCCGCCAGGGCCGTAGAAGCCACAAGGTCGTTCCCCGGTGCGCTCAAAAGGTTCAACCCCTTGACGCTCAGGCGCTCCGCATACTTCAGTACGCCCCTGACGATGCTCTTGCCGCACTTCTGCGTGCAGCCCAGGCTCTTTTCTTCCAGCGTGGAAATGCCGCCGGCCTTGTTGCCGGGCGAGGGATTCTCGTACACCGGCATCCCCTGCTTCATGAAGTACTCCTTGAAGTCGTTGATCAGGTGCACTGTTTTGTCGAAGGTAGCCTCGTCCTGGCAGCGGTTCATGAGGATGGTTTCCGCGCCGAACATCTCCGGGACCTCGGTGAGCACCGTAGTGCCGCCCTGGGCTACAATCCAGTCACTGAATACGCCCAGGAGCGGATTGGCCGTGATGCCGCTCAGGCCGTCGGAGCCGCCGCACTTGAGGCCTACGCGAAGCTCGCTCACGGGCACTTCCTCACGCACATCCCTGGACGCCACGGCATAGATTTCCTTCAGGCGCTCCACGCCATAGGCCACCTCGTCGTCCACCTTCTGGCACACGAACATCTTCACGCGGGACTCGTCCACCGGCCCTACCAGCTCACGGAACGCATCCAGCTGGTTGTTTTCGCAGCCCAGGCTCACCACCAGCACGCCGCCGGCGTTGGGATGATGAATCATATCGGCAAGGACCTTTCGGGTATTCTCGTGGTCGTCGCCCAGCTGCGAGCAGCCGTAATTGTGCGGGAAGCACACGATGGCGTCCACGGAAGAAGGAGATTTCTCCACTCCGCCTTCGGCTTCGGTCGAAATGACAGATTTGAATTTACTGACAATCTGCTCGCAAATGCCATTCACGCAGCCCACGGTGGGAATGACCCAAATCTGGTTGCGGATACCCACCTGGCCATCGGCCCGGCGGAAGCCCTTGAAGGTCTTCGGGAGGGAACAAAACTTTTTCGCTCCCCCTTGTGGGGTAGAAAAAGTTTTCGTTCCCGACCCTACGACAGAAGGAGCAGACAAAACTTTTTCGCTCCCCTCGCGGGTAGAAAAAGTTTTCGTCTGCGACTGGTCGGCCTTTACATAATCGAGGGGTTCGTATTTGTAGTCCAGCAGGCCTTCCAGGTTGGTCTTGATGCAAGAATGGTCCACCAGGGTGCCGGCTTCCGCGTCACGGGTTACGTGGCCGATAGGAAAACCGTACTTAATCACGTTCTCCCCTGCCTTGAGGCTGTGGAGCACAATCTTGTGGCCGCGGGGAATGTCCATGGTGAGGGTCACGCCTTCCACCACCTCGCCCTTGGCAAGGTCCTGGAGCGCCACCGCCACGTTATCGGCCGGGTTAATTTTAATGTACTTCATAATCGGATGAGATTTCTCGACTTCGCTTCGCTCCGCTCGAAATGACAGGATTAAAAGTTGAAGTAGTTCTTGGCGTTGTTGTAGGAGATGTCTTCCACCATCTTGCCGATAAACTCAATCTCGGAGGCGGGCAACTTGCCTTCCTCGATGTCCTTGCCCAGGACGTCGCAGAGGATGCGGCGGAAGTACTCGTGACGCGGATAAGAGATGAAACTGCGGCTGTCCGTAAGCATGCCCACAAAGCGGGAGAACAGGCCCAGCACGCTCAGGGCGTCCATCTGGCGGCGCATGCCCACTTCCTGATCCAGGAACCACCAGCCGCTGCCGAACTGCATCTTGCCGGGCACGGTGCCGTCGTTGAAGGTATAGAGCATGGTCATCATCACCTCGTTGTCCTTCGGGTTCAGGCAGTACAGGATGGTCCTCGTGAGGGCATCCTCGCTGGCCAGGCGGTTGAAGAACTTGTGACCGGCGGCAGCAATCTCCTGGTCATGGATGGCATCGAACCCGGTATCCGGGCCCACCAGCTTGAACATCTTGCTGTTGTTGTTGCGGATGGCGCCGATATGGAACTGCTGTGCCCAGCCGGCCTTGCAGTCCATGACGGCCTGGTCGTGCAGGAAGGCGCTGCGGAACTTGTTGAGCTCTTTCTCGCTCGGGCGCTTGCCCAGCAGGACCAGCTTGAAGATGGCTTCAATTTCCAGCTCGGTGTAGTCCTCGCTGTAGAAGTTCTCCAAGCCGTGGTCGGAAAGCTTGCAGCCGTTGGCGGCAAAGTAGTCGTGGCGCTTCTGCAGGGCCTCGCAAAGGTCTGCGTAGGAGTTAATCTCCATGCCGGCGGCAGCGCCCAGCTGCTCCAGGTAGGCCTTGTAGGCCTTGGGATCCTCGATGGCCATGGCCTTGTCCGGACGCCAGGCGGGAATCACCTTGGTGCCGAAAGGCTCGGCGGCAATCTGCTTGTGCCAGCGGAGGTCGTCGGCAGGGTCGTCCGTGGTGCACACGGTTTCCACGTTGAACTTGCGGATGAGGGCCTGGCCGCGGAATTCCGGCGTAGCGAGCTTGGCGTTGCACTCCTCAAAAATCTCACGCGCGGTGGCGGGGCTCAAAAGCTTGTCGATGCCGAACACCCGGCTCAGCTCCAGGTGGGTCCAATGGTACAGGGGGTTCCGCATGGTGTACGGAACGGTCTCGGCCCATTTCTGGAAGGTTTCCCAGGCGCTGTACTTGCCGCCGGTAAGGTAATCCTCGCTCACGCCGTTGGCACGCATGGCACGCCATTTATAGTGGTCTCCGTAGTGGCCGTCCACCAGCCAGAGCTGGGTAATGTCGCGGAACTGGATGTTCTGAGCTATCTGCTGCGGCACCAGGTGGCAGTGATAGTCAATGATGGGCATCTTTTCCGCGTGCTCATGGTACAGCTTGCGGGCGGTCTCCGTCTGGAGCATGAAATCAGGGTTGATGAAAGCCATAATGTTATGTGTTTTAATATTGTTTCGTGGAAGGGGGCAGGGCGGTCAGGCCCTGCCTCCTTGGAATTAGAAGGAACTACTTCTTTTTCGTGTAGTTGATGGAAGCGGAGTTCCAGCGGGGATCGCCGATGTCGGCCTTGCGCAGGTCGTCATTGGTGAGCACCAGGTTGAACTCGGCGGAACCGGCGCAAGGATCGGCCTCCAGAACGGCACCGCCGGCGGTGGCGACCTCCTGGCTAATAGCGCCTCCGAAGAAGCCTTCGTCCAGGTTGCAGAAGTAGTTCTGGTCCATGGTGGGAACAGTGGCGCCAGTCTTGGCCAGAACGGTCTTGCCACCCTCACCCTTCATGTTCAGGAACAGGTTCTTCCGCACGTTGTACTTTTCCGGAGCGTCAGCGCAGGAACGCACCCACAGCAGACCGTTACCGGCATCCAGCGAGCAGCCCGCGAAGGTGTTGTTCACGATGGCGATGCTGCCGGCGATATCCTTGTCGCAGCGGATGAAGTCGCGGCCACCATTGTAGAAGCTGTTCTTGCTGATATTGATGGTGGTGTACACGCCCTTGCGGATATCGATCATGCCCTGACCGGTACCGAAGCCGTGAACCAGGTTCTTCTGGAAGTCGAAGCTGCCCACCTGGGAATCGGCGCCGTTGCCGTAGAACAGGCTCTTGTTGTAGGCCACGAATTCGCAACCGACAATCTGAACCTTCTCCAGCTGAGTGGCCTCGGCAATCTCCAGGGCGTTGCCCAGGGCTTTCTCGTTACCGTTGAACTTGATGCCGCGGGCTTCGAAGGAGGTAGTACCCACGCCCAGCTTGATGGAGCCGATGATCTCCACGCCACCCATACCAATCATGGAGACGGGAGCCGTCAGGGCCAGGACGCCACCCTCGATGCCGGACAGGTCATAGGTACCGCCCTTGAGGATGATGGAGGTCTTGCCGGCGTCAATGGCTTTGAGGAGCTGCTCGGCGCTGGTCACCGTAATCTCGGGGATCACGTGGCCGGCGTTGGGGTTCCAGCGGGCGGGACCCACGTTGGAAGCGAGGCACAGGGCGTCCACCAGGGTGTAGTCTCCGCTGGCAGCATCCTTCACAGGATCGCTGGTCAGGATGACGCCGCCGTTAGCGGTAGCCACTTCCTGGTTGATGAGACCGGACCACCAGGCTTCAGCCGTGCAGTTGAAGAAGTAGTTGGAGGCCATTTCGGTGGGAACCGTGATACCTGCATCCTTGGACAGCTTGTTGTTGCTGCCGTTCTCATTCAGGAACAGGTTGTTCTTCACCACATAGCTGTTGGGAGTGGAACGCACATACAGCACGCCGTTTCCGTTGTTCAGGGTAACGCCGTCGAAGACGTTGTTCACAATCTTCACGGAACCGGTGACACGGCTGGCGTCGGCGCGGATGAAGTCACGTCCGCCAACGATGGTGTTGTTGTCGATGGTGAGGGCCGTGTAGGCGCCCTTGCGGATATCGAAGGTGCCCTGACCGCCGCCCAGACCGGTGATCACGTTGTTGGAGAAGGTGACGGAGCCGAATTCGGAAGCCTCGGCGTTGCCATAGAATACGCTCTTGGCCACGCCGGTGATGGCGCAGTTACGAACGGCCAGACTGTTCACCACGGAGGCATTGGCTACGCTGACAAGGTTACCGCCGGTGACGGTGATGGCCAGATCCTCAATGAGGATGTTGCCCAGCGCACCTTCGGCCAGAGCGAACTGGCTCACCTTGATGGCGGCACCGGCCTCGCCCTGGAGATGCATACCCGCGGTGAGGATGATGTCGGCGGTGGAGAGGTCATATTCACCGGCAGCGAACAGGATGTCGGACTTGCCGGCATCGATGGCTGCATGGAATTCATCGGCCGATGTTACCTTGAAGAAGTCGCCGGAAGTGGCGGGAACGGTGGCGGGGTTCCACTTGGGAGCACCCACGCCGGCGCTCATCACCACGCCGTTCACCAGGTTGAAGTTACCGGCGGCGGCATCCTTGACGGGATCCACGGTGAGCATCACACCCTGACCGCCCAGAGCGGTTTCCTTGTCCATGATGCCGGTGAAGAACACGTCGTCGTTGCAGTCGAAGTAATAGTTGCCGCTCATCACGGGCACCTTGGCGCCGGTCTTACCGATAACGGTCCCGGAAGTCATGCCCAGCAGCAGGTTCTTCTCAACGCGGTAGAGGGAGACATCGGCACGCACATAGAAGATACCGTTGCCATTCTTGCTGGTGTTCAGGTTGTACATGGTGTTGTTCTTCACCAGTACGGTGTTCAGCTGACAGGAACCGTCGATACGCAGGAAGTCGCGGCCCTTGGTGAGGGTGGAGTTCTCCAGCACGAAGACCTGGTACTTACCGTTACGCAGGTCGAACATGCCCTGACCGGTACCCTGGTTGTAAACTTCCACGCCGGAGAAGACAATGTCGTCGATGGCGAACTTGTCGGCCGTGTTGGAAGCATAGATGACGCTCTTGGTGAATCCATCGATCACGGTGTTGACAATCTTCACCTCGGAGGCCACCACGCCGGCTTCGGCGTCCAGGCTCAGGAAGATATCCAGGCCGTTCGCCTGCACGGTGAGATTCTCCGTGGAGAAGGTGCCCACTTCACCGCTGAGCTTGAAGCCACCCTTCACCACAGCGCCTTCCTGTCCCTTGAGGGCCAACGGAGCCGTCACGGTGAGAGCGCCGCCCAGGTCATACAGTCCGGAAGCCAGGGTAATGGCATCCTTGCCGGCAGCAATGGCGGCATTGAGTTCTTCCACATTCTTCACAACCAGTTCGGTCTCATCTCCACCGCCCTTAGGCAGGACTGCGAAGGTGGCCACACCGGCTGCAGATTCGGTATTGTAAATATCGTCAGCGGCAGGATTGGCATATACCTCCACTTTGTAAGAACCTGCATCCAACATGCCGGTAGTGGTGGAGCCGATAACGAACTCATTCTCCTTCACGGCATTGCTCTTTCCATTGAACACGACGGAATAGGAAGCGGCATTTTCTACAGGTTCCCAAGTAATGACGATATCCGTAGCATCACCGGCGGTGATGGAAGCGGGATCGGCCTTGGGCTCGGGAGTAGGCAGAGCGGTGTTCACCGGAGTAAGGTCATCGCTCCAGGCCAGCTGAGCCAGGCTCACGGGGCCGGAAGGATAAACGTAAACAATAGACTCTTCGGTGATGGAAGTGATGAGAATCTTGGTGGCATTGCCCTGCTCGGCAAGAGCGGACGCACCACCCTTCAGAGCGATGGACGTTCCTTCCAGATTACCCACACCCACTACCAGATGACCGGTATAGTCTGCAGGAGAATCGGCCTTGATGACAAGGGAACCCGGTTTATCCGTGTGGAATGCCACAAAGTTGTGCTGAGGCACACCCTGGCGGTTCACCACAACGGGGCTCTGGAATTTAAGCATACCTCCGTCGGCCACGATAGGCAGGGATTCGCTGCCAGAGACAAAGAGGTAGTCGCGAACCATCTCTTTCTTGATGGAGCCGGAGAAGTACTTGGCATTGCCCAGATTCCAGGTATGAGGGACAGGGACCAGTGTCATGGTGAGGTCTTCGGGTTCCTCAACGAAAGGAGTCCACCACTTGGATGCACCAATTCCCTTACCTGCGATATCGGAAGTAACGAGAATGTTGAAGTAACCGCCCGCCGCATTGTAGCAAGGGGAATCTTCAAGAATGGTGGCACCGGCTTGTGCGGCAGTAAAGTTGGCGGTGAAGAAACTCACTGCACCGTCATCTCCGACAGGGAGGCCCCAGAAGTAGTTGTCAGAAGCCGCAACAGACATGTCGTCGGCTGTCTTATACTTGGCATTGGCACTCTCCAGGGTAGATTTACCGGTCATACCCAGGAAGAGGTTCTTCTTGAAGGAGAAACTACTGGGGACAATCTGGAGACCAAAGATACCGGCATTATTGGTATTGTCCACGAAGCAGAGGTTATACAAGGTATTGTTCTCAAACTTGAGCGCACCCAGCGTACCGGCATCCAAACGGACAAAAGTACGCATACCCTGGACGATGGTATTGTTCACAAAGCTCAGGGACTTGATGGTGGTAGCCTGACGAATATCAAACACGTCACCACCTTGGGTGCCATCTTCGTTGAGATTGGTAATTTCGCAGCTATCGTAGGCCACATCGCCCAACGCCATGTCATTGCCCCACTCGTAGATGAGCCCCTTGGTGTAGTTGGTAATTACGCAGTTGACATATGAAATGTCGCCAATGTTCTTGCCTTTTACCGAACCGCCGTTCTTGTTCTGGAGGGCAAAGCCGAATCCGGAAGGAGACGTCGCTGTAGGAGAACCATCGAAGGTGATATTCTCAAAATAGAGATTCTCCCCTGCCCACGCATCAGCGATGTGCAACTCACCGGTAAGGACGGGCCTGTTGCCATCGGTATCTACTTCGCCAACCAGCGAGAAGCCATTGGTGATATCCAAGGCCTCAATATCGTAAGGAGAACCGGCAAGCTTCAGATAAAGCTTGGCGCCCTGCGTTTTAATACCATTCTGGAGGCCATCCAGCGAAGAAACTTCTGTCATGCCCTCAGTGGAAACAGCCGTCCAGGCATTCACCTGACCACGGGTTGCGCTCTTGAAGTAGAGGATGAACTCATATTCCATACCGGGGATAAGATCCTCCACCGTAACTGTGGCATTGGCAATCTCATCGTCCGTCAGGACGTGGGTTCCCTCTGTATCCTCATCACCGGGGAGACGGTAGACCAGACGGTCTACTTCCTCGAAATCGGGCACATCCTTGCTCCAGGCGAGGGAAACAGAAGTGCTGGAACGGCCAACGAGCTTCATATACAGGTTGTCCTTCACGGCGTAGGTCTTAATGGCCTTGCCGTAATCGGCCACCTTGGAATCGTCCTTATTTGCATTTTTTGCGACGACAGTAAAATAATAGGTAGCATCGGCATCCAGCTTCACGGTGTAAGGGACCTGTGAAGGCTCCAGCGTCTCCGAAAAGAAGACATCGGACAAAGCCGCATCGGTGTAAACAGAAAGCACATAGCTCTGTGCATCCTTGGCCACATCCCATGAGAAGGTAACCACATCACCGAGGTTAGCATTTACCTTGGCTTCCAAGTTCATGGGAGTAAGGCAGCGCACCAGGCTAAGCTCCGTCACCTCGTCAAACTTCTCCTTATTGGCACAGGAGATAGCAGCAAGCGCAATGAAAGCTGTGGCAGCGTATGTAAAAATTCTAAGCTTTTTCATGACTTATTGAGGATTATCGTAGTGGTAGTCATTCTTGATAGCACCCTGGCTATTGGTAATGGTATCATAAAAGATAGGCCAGAACATGTACTCGTCAGGATCGTTGTAATAGATACCGTTGATACGATCGGTGTAGAAGCCGCTGGCTTTTGCATCATCGTATTGGGTCAGATAATCGTTAGTGAGTTCGTAACCGGCGGGGATTTCCTCGCCCACCATCGGGAAGAAGAAATCGAGACCGTCCTCGGCTTCGTTCAAACGGAAGGCAACCTGACCGGTCCACTGGCTATAATCACCGCCGAGGGAACGGAGCTGCAACATGTCAGCCTTGGCCTCATCCAGTTTGCTCTTGAGCATGTTCCAGCGAATAAGGTCCGCCTTACGGAGGAATTCGCCGCAGAACTCGAGAGCACGTTCCGTGACAATAGCGTCAAAGAAATCTTCCTTGTTGGAAAGCTGAGCCACATAAGCTTCTGCGGCATCCAGACCGGTAGCGCGCTCACGCACCTGCAGTAAATATTGCTTGGCATCTGACGGGCCATTGAGCTCGTTTTCAATTTCAGCTGCCATCAGGAGGATGTCGGCATAACGCATTACAACGGGTTTGATACCATCATCGTTTCCACCATTGTAAGGTTGAGCATGCATCCACTCGAAACGATATTTACCGAAATACCACTTGGAGATACCAGCCATCTCAGGATTCGTGTTCTTGCTCCATTTATAGTTCACGCAAGTCACATCACGGCGGGCATCGTTGTCATCATACATGAAATACACGGTAGGGACAGGACCTGCATCGCCACCACGAGAAACGCCGGCAGACCAGCTGGAGCCTTCGGAAGAAATGGCAAAGGTAAAATTCCAACGACCACGTCCCTCGCCAAACGGAATCACGTACAGGGTTTCATAGGCAGGGCCTGCGGTCATGTTATTCATGTTGTTCATGTTATACCAATAGGTCTCATAGTCGGGCTCAAGTGCGGCCTTACCTACAGCGTCTTTCAGATAAGCAAGTGCCTTGGGATAAAGGACCTCTTTCTGCAACTCCGGATCGGAAGACAGACGGATAGAGCCCAGGTCACCAGTACCTACAGCACCATCGGCCGGGCGCAGGGCGTAGCCACTGGCAGCCAGTGCGATACGGGCATACAGGCCTTCAGCAAAGACTTTGTTCACGCGGTCGGTTCGGGACGTGGCAGCAGTAGCACCCGGATAAGGGAGATACGGAATGGCTTCGTCCAAATCCGCGAGAATCTGCTTGAAAATGACGTCACGGTTTTCCTTGGACTTGTAAATGGTAGCTGCATCCACGGAAGAGAAACGTGCAGGGACATCTCCCCAGGCTTTAATCAAATCATAATAAATCATGGCACGAAGCGTAAGGGCCTCGCCAAGCAGGTATGCCATATCGGCATTTTCCTTTACGTTGCCATATTCACGCAGTCCCTCAATCACCAGGTTCGCGCGCTCTACACCCGTATACATCAGCGGGAAGGGGCCATTGGTCAAATTGAGCTGGGCGTTGTTGGGTTTGCAGTCATAAGCGGCGATGTCGCTCTTTCCGTCACCGGGCTTATAAGTGTTATACCACTCAATATCGGTGTTGAAACCATACCAGGGCAGGAAACGGCCGCGATACGAATTCTGCTCACAGAAAGCCTCTGTGATACCGAAAATGGTCCCTTCTGTAAGAGAATAATTGGAAAAGACAGCTGCCGAATCATAAGCAGACGGAGAATCCGAATCCAGGAACTTTTCGCAGGAGGCAGCCATCAGAAGTGTAGCAGTTACGCCGAGAATATAGAATAAAATCTTTTTCATAACAAAATGTATTATCTCAGTGTCCTACAATTATTTAACAATACAAACGGCAACACGGTTGGCCTCAGGACCCTTGGTGGCGTCCTTGTCGGAACCGGTTCCTGCGGAGGAAATGCGGCTGGCGCTGATACCGGCGCTCTTGAGCAGGCTCACCACCTGAGCGGCACGCTCGGCAGAAAGTTTCTTGTTCGTTTCTGCAGAACCGGTAGCGGAATCGGCATAACCCGTGATGGTAATCTTGGCATCGGGATTATCCTTCAGGATCTGGGCAATCTGACCCAGTTTGAAAGCTTCTTCCGGACGAATCTCAGACTTGCCGATGACGAAGAACAGGTCGTCCTCGTAAATGCCCTTCAGGGTCTTGGCGGGAACTTCCACTTTCTTCTCGACTACCTTCTCAACCACTTTCTCCTTAATGACTTCCTTTATTACCTCTTTCACTTCGGCAGGAAGGGCGGCAGGAACTGCGCTGGTGGATTTCAGAGAGGACTTTCTACCGAAAGCGAGATTCACACCAGCCACAAAGCCAATGGACTTCGGATAGGCAGAGTAATCCACACCAGGAGTCAGCGGAGTGGCACGACGGGTATCAACTTCCGGATCATAGCCGGAATACTTGGTGAGGCAGAACAGATTGGTTCCGGTCACATAGAAGCGCACTTTGCTCAAATAGGCTTTTTCCGTAATCTTTTCAGGAAGTGTGTAGCCAATGGTTACGCTCTGTAAACGCAGGAAGGAAGCATCCTCCACTGCCCAGTCAGAGAACACGGCCTGGCCTACGAAAGGAGTCCACATGGTCTTACCCGCGTTGACCTGTTTCAGGACATCCGGATCGGAAATCATTTCACCGGTGGTCCAGTCAATATTGGTCCAACGTTTGTCCACGTCCATGCTTTGAAGCAGGTTACGAGGCTGGGTATACTTACGGGAGCTGGTGAATTCCACCTTGTTGGCGTTATAAACCTGATTGCCAATCATATAGTTGAAGTTGGCACTGATATCGACTCCCTTGATGAAGGCGGAGATGTTAAAACCACCGGTGATATCCGGGCTGGCGTTGCCGATGATGGTGCGGTCTGCCACAGTAACTTTACCATCATTGTTCAAATCCTTGAGTTTCATGGCGCCCGGTACCAGGTAATTGGCACCAATGATGCCGGAGTTGTCTACTACGCCTTCGTTGAGTACCCACTTGCTGCCATTCCAGGTGAAGTCGTCCGGGGTATAGTAACCGTCGCTCTTATAGCCGTACATATTGCCAAGAGGCTGGCCCACCTCAACGATGTAATCCTCGCCAATCTCGGTGGAAGCCCAATAGGACTGAGCAGTAATCTTGTCCAGACCGCCCAAATCCATCACACGGTTCTTGTTGTAGGCAATGTTGCCGCCGATGCTCAGGGAGTAGTCCTTCTTGGAAATGATGGGAGCATTGAGGGTAAGTTCGACACCACGATTACGCGTAGAACCAAGGTTTCTATACTGGCTCTCATAACCGGAGCCAGGGATCGGGAAGTTGATCAGGAGGTTCTTGATGTCGTTCTGATAAACCTCAAGGCTACCGCTCAAACGGCTTTGGAAGAAGGAGAAATCTACACCGATATTATGAGTAAGGGTGGTTTCCCATGTGAGGTCGGGGTTGTTCATGATCTTACCGGCCATCCAGTAGTTGTTGCTCTGGGAGAGCCATGCGGTTGTTGTCGCGCTGTACTGCTTCAGGATCTGGCCGGAAGGGATGTTGTTATTACCGGCCGTACCAAAGCTGTAGCGGAGTTTCAACTGATCCAACCAGTTGTGCGAAGCTTCCATCCAAGGCTCATTGGAAATGGTCCAGGACAGAGCTACGGAAGGGAAAATACCCCAGCGGTGACCGCGCGCAAATTTGGAGGAACCATCGGCACGAAGCGTGGCGCCAACAGAATAACGACGTTTGTAGTCATAGTTTACGCGACCGAAGAAAGAGATAAGTTTGTCATCCGGATTCACGTAATTGTTGGTAGAAGCAGCATTGGAAGCGGCGGACATAAAGTTCCAGGCAGCCATTGCGTCATAAGTGGGGTCAAAACCATCCACCATTGCGGTGAGCGTATTGCTCTGGGTAATAGTTAATTCCTGGCCCAGCAAAGCTGTGAGCTGATGGTCTTCATTGTTCAGCACCTTGGCGAAATCGTAGTTCAAGGTATTGGTATTACGATAACGCGTACGGAAGGCTTCCTTGTGCTGATTGGAAGGAGTGTTCTTCACAGTGGAGTTGTTGGCCACGTAATAAGTGGTCATACCGTAGAAACGGTCATCCGACTGCGTATATTTCTCCAGGCCGCCTTCAATCTTGAGACGCAGGTTGTCAATAATTTCCCAGTTAAAAGCGGCATTGGCATTCCAGGTGGTACGGATACGACGGGAGTCGTTGTCGGCCACAGACCGAAGCGGCGGAGCATTGTCGCCATAGTCCTGCTCTTCGTCCACACCTACAGAAGAAGCGACAACCGGGATAGGAGTATAGGAAACCGCATGTTTGAGACGACCGTTACCGGCAGTGGAACCCGTATCGTTGATGCCGTTGGCACCGCCGCCGCGAATATTCACGCGGGAATAACGGACATTGGCGTCGATGGACGTTCTGGAAGAAGTCTTGAAGTTAGCCTTGAAATTCAGGTTGTCACGGGAGTAGTTGGAACCCACCATGATAGCCTGGTCGCCCATGTGGGCGTAGCCGATGGTCCAGTTCACATTATCTGAACTTCCGGAAACGGAGAGGTCGGTGGAGAAGGTGCTTCCCGTACGGCCAAATACAGCATTCACCCAGTCGTTATCACTTACATTGTTGTAAAGGTCGATGTCGGAAAAGGTACCAAAGTAGGGCTCATAGTAAGTGCCCAGGTTGTCACGGACAACACCCAGCTCATACTGGAACTTCACAAAGTTGGAAGGATTCATCGCCCTGATAGCGCCCTTGTTGGCCATGGTCTTGAGACCATAGTAGGCATTGAGCTTCACCGAAATCTTCTGGCCTTTCTCGGCGCTCTTGGTGGTCACAATCACAACACCGTTTGCACCACGGGAACCGTAGATAGCGGTGGAGAAAGCGTCCTTCAGAACATCGATGCTCTGAATTTCAGAGGAAGGAATGTCATTAATAGACTCTACGGGGAAACCATCAACGATGTACAGAGGGGCACTGTCCTGGGTGATGGAGCCGCCACCACGCACGCGGATTTTGATATCCGCATCCGGGTCGCCTTCAGTGGTCACTACAGACACGCCGGCCATCTTACCGGAGAGGGCCTGGGAAACTGTAGTAACCGGCTGTTCAGCCAGTTTGTCAGAGCCTACGGAGGAGACAGAGCCGAGTAAGTCGCGACGCTTGACTGTCGCGTAACCCACCACGACTACCTCGTCCAGGAAGGTCTGGTCCGCTTTAAGGACAACATTGATCTCCGTCTGGCCGGCAATGGCGACCGTCTGATCGGCCAGGCCGATGAAGGAGAATACCAGATTCACTGCGTCTGCAGGAACAGAGAGGGTGTAATCACCGTCAATGCCCGTAATGGTACCGATGGTGGTGCCTTCCACCATTACACCGGCGCCAATGAGCGGTTCACCCGCTTCGTCTGTCACAATACCCTTTACAGTGGTCTGTGCCAGCGCAAAAACGGCTGTTCCCAAGCAAAGTGCGAGCGAAAGAAGTAGTTTCTTTGTCATACTTTTCATTGGTTTTTGATTTTGGTTAATAATTAGTTAATAGTAAAAAGATTATAACTTTTTGTATTCTGCTTTTTGGTTACCACCGTTCACGATGTCCTTCACCAGATAGTGCAGGTACATCTCCAGGTTCGTGTAGCGGCCGTTCTTGTCAAGGGACTTGGCGGCTCCGTCAGATGCATTGTCCTTGTTCATGCCCCAGGCCGTTTCCACGGCATCGGGAATGCCATCGCCGTCGGAGTCGGCGATAAGGGCTTTCTCGGTATCGGTGGCGGAGAGGACGGGCCAGGCGCTGCCGTACTCGGCCTTGACATCGGCTATATCGTTGATGATACGGCCCGTACCATTCTTCACGCCGGTGACGATGCGCTTGTCCACAGCGTCCCGCCTGAGGGACGCGCCCGCGTAGGAGCAGACGGCCGAGTAGGCGTCCGAGGCGGTATGGGTGCTCACATAGGCATCGGCCCCGTCCTTTCCATGGATGGGAAGGGCCGCGGAGAGCACGTGTCCGTCATGGGAAAGGTTGTAGGCATCGTATTTCTTGTCCCAGAAAACGCCGTCGGGGTACTTGTTATTGTCGCTGCCGGCGTCGTTGTAGTTACCGGAGAGGTAGAGGTGGGCCCAGTCGTAGGGATAATTGACGCCATCTGTAACATAACCGCCATAGGCCTCAATGAAGTACTTCTTTCCGTAGGCCTTGAAGTAGTTGTTCACCATATTGAAGTGACCACCCTCACCGCCATAGCAGCCATCTCCCTGGCCGTTGTAATTGACGCAGTTGCGAAGATCCACATTGCCGCGGTAGGTGGCAGTGGACTTTCCGTTGCCCTCATACAGATACGTAGGGACTATCGCATAATAGCCAAAGATTTATAACAAATTGATTGCTAATGTGTTAGAAATTTTGTATCTTTGATATGGTAAAAAGAATTCCCCCAATCGCCCTGGA
>Ga0310695_10001558_pt1 | contig 53402 bp, 39 predicted proteins | sample RumenRJG_04DNA_FD_203882 | JGI IMG/M metagenome (GOLD analysis project Ga0310695, IMG submission 203882) | Bovine rumen microbial communities from Lethbridge, Alberta, Canada - RJG_04 (v2) (version 2) | ecosystem: Host-associated > Mammals > Digestive system > Stomach > Rumen | place: Canada... | reverse complement strand
CGGCGCGGACTTCCTGAAGGCAAAGCACATCGGGATCGGTCGCAGTGAACCAATCTTCAAAGCCTTTTTTCAGTACGGAACGAATACCGTTGACGTTCCAGCTGTAGATCTTCATTTTGACCCCAATCTCAATTTTACAGCCAAAGATAGAATATTTTTTGAATATCCAAAGGGTATAAAGCCCTCTACACAGGCAAAAAGTTTATAAATATTTACAAAACTACATTTTTGTACAGAAAAACACACCTATTTTATTCATTTTCAAAAAAAACTTCACAAATATGCCTAATAATCTTATATTTGAAAACATGAAGAATAATATCTTGTTGTCCTCTTGCTTTCTTGCAATTTCGTTCTTAGCCGGTTGTGCAGGATCTTCTGCGCAAAAAGGTGAAGAACTCGTTATCCCAACCGATCTCCCGCCTATTTGCCGCGACATCGACTTTGTCGCAAATCCTGACATGCGTGAAGTTTGTGGGGTCCGCAAGGCTAGCCGTCACAACATCGCCTATAAGAACATCCCGCAACAGCGCTATCTGATCAAGCCTTCTGAAACGTCGATTGTAAAAACGAACGGTAAGCTTGAGCTCCGCTTCCAGAACTCCCTCCCGATCTACCTTGAAGGGCCGATTGCAAATGAGCTAGAATTCAGCCAGGAAAAACGTCTTGAACGGATCAAGAACACTTACGATTACCACGAGATTACAAACAAGGGATCTGAGAGACTCCGCATTTTCAAAATGGGGATTCCAACCGATAAGGGAAACAAGTACGACTACTGCTTCCGCATCCCAGAAAAAAAAGGTAATGACAGAACCCGAAGCAAGGCCATGGGCGTAAACATCGAGACCATGTCCTGCACAGAATTCGATAGAATCATCGCAAACCGATAAAAACAAATCGAACAAGTTTTTAGCAGCTCTTAAGGGGCTGCTTTTTTTTGTGTCATTTTTTCGATTCTCTTTTTTGCTAAATTATCGAACGGTAAAAAAGTGAACGAAAATAAGTACATACACAACGCTCTGCGGCAGATCCACGTCGATACGCCCTGTTCGCCCATTTCCGGATTTTCGATTTCTGGACTTGCGACGTACATCCAAATTCCAGAGCTGGATTTTTGCATTGACATGGGTGAATGCCCGCTCTCGGCGATTCCCCTGAACCACGTATTCCTGACGCATGCGCACGGCGATCATGCCCGTTGCCTGATGCGTCACCACAGTTTGCGCAAGATGATGGGTGTCGAACGCGACAGCGTTTATTACATGCCCGAATGCGTAAGCGAAAACGCAAAGGCTTGGATCAAGGCAGAAGCTTTGTTCGAAGGCGTTGGCGAATCGAAATTTCGCTACCCGGAAATTGAACCGGTCTCCGCAGGCGAACTGCAATTTTTGAGATATCGCAAGGACCTCGCGCTCGAAGCGTTCGATGTCAAGCACTCCATCCCGGCGATGGGCGGTACGCTCTACTTTTACAAAAAGAAGCTCAAGGAAGAATTCCTGGGAAAGACGCCGACTGAAATTATCGAACTCCGCAAGAACGGGGTCGAAATCACGCGTGAAGTTTACGAGCCGCTCGTGAGCTTTATGGGCGATTGCCTTGGCGAAAGCCTGCTCGACAACAGCCGCGTTTTCCAGTCGAAGGTGCTGATTACGGAATGCACGTTCCTCGACGACGGCGAAGAGGCGATGAGCAAAAAGAAGGGCCACAGCCACTTGAAGGATATCGTGCATGCGCTCAACGAGCTTGACGACGAAATCAAGTGCGAAAAAATCATCTTGAGCCACTTCTCGATGAAGTATTCCGAAAGGCATATTCGCGAGATGCTTGACAAGGCCATCCCAGACAAGTTTAAGGAGAGGATCGTAGCGTTCGTTTAGTAGACGGTAGGAAGTAGACAGTAGGAAGAAAAATGCACGGACAAACCGCAGAACAAGAAGCGCAAACAGTGTCATCCTGAACCCGTTCGACAAGCTCAGGGTAAACTCCGTCGAAGGATCCAGTGAAGTTTAATAGGAACAAAAACATGGCAGAAGAAATCAACAACGAAATTTTAGAAGAAGAAAAGGCTCCGAAGGAAGTCGTGATTCCGGAATTTTACCGCGACTTGAGTCAGGATCCGCAAATGAAGGCGCTTTGGCATTACGTGTTCCGCACGAATGGCGACCGCAAGCCCATCAAGACGCCAGACGGAAAACCACACAAGCTCGACTTCACCTGGAAGGACATGTTCCCGAATGAAAACGGACACATCGAAGTCGAAATCGGAAGTGGCAAGGGCAACTTCATGACCGACTACGCCGAAAAGCATCCGGACTACTTTATCATGGGTAGCGAATGGGACTTCACTTGGGCCGCTTTTGCGCACGAACGCATGGAAAAACGCGGCATCGTCGCTCAGGGTAACGCCGCCATGTTGCGCGGTGACGTCTTCTACTTCTTGCGTGACGCCGTAAAGGACAACACCGTGGACGCATTCCACATGTACTTCCCGGACCCGTGGCCAAAGGAACGCCACCACAAGAACCGCTTGCTGCGCCCAGACTTCCTTGATGAAGTCGCCCGTTGCCTTAAACCAGGCAAGCGCATTTTCTACTGGGGCACCGACCACAAGGAATACAATGAGATTGCCCTCGAAACGTTCGACGCCTATCCGACTTGCAAGGTGCTAGTCCGCAATACGGCAGAACCGACCGAAGGCATCATGACCGGATTCGAGCGCAAGTACAAGAAAGAAGGCAGACCTATTTATAGAAGCGTCATTGAATTTGAGAAATAGGTATTAGGTTTTCAGGTATGGGTTCGGTCGCCTTCGGCTCCCTTTGGGCTATGGGCAAAAGCATACCCCAAAGCGAAGCGACCTCAAAGCGAGTTTACGAGCGACCCCATACCCCATAGCTGATATTATTTATTTTTAACTTATACAACATGTTAAAGCAACTCACAATAAACAGCTTTACACTCATTGCCGAGGCAAGCGTCCCGTTCCATGAAGGTTTTACCGCCATTACGGGTGAAACTGGCGCCGGCAAGTCCGTCTTGATGAAAGCGCTCCGCATGGTCTGCGGAGACAAGTCGCAAGCGTCGATGGTCCGCACAGGCGAAGAAAAAGCGGTCATCGAAGGAACATTCGACATTTCGAACGAACCCGAAGTCAAACAAATTCTTGCAAAGTTAGAACTCGACGATGACGATGAACTCATCATCCGCCGCGAGATTCTTGAAAACGGAAAGGGACGCGCCCGCGTGAACGGTTCCGTTGTGAGCCTCTCGGATTTACAGGAGCTTGGCGAATCGCTAATCCAGATGCACGGGCAGAGCGAACAGCTGTTATTGCGCGACATCCGCACACACGCAAAGATGCTCGATGAATACGCGGGCAACAGTGAGTTATTAACAAACTATTCAAAAAGCTACAACGCCTGGAACAACGTTCTCGCCGAGATTCAAAAGACAGAAGCTCACGCCAAGGACCTTGCGCAGCAAAAGGACTTTTTAAAGTTCCAGTACGATGAACTTTCAAAGGCAGCGCTTCGCGATGGCGAAGAAGAAGAGCTTGAAGAAAAGGTCAACGTTGCAAGCAAGAGCGAAGCGGAACACAATCTGCTGAACGAGATTCAAGGATTGATCGGTTGTGACAACGGCATCTTGGAACAGGTCCAGAACCTTCAGTACAAGTTGCGCAGTCTCGCTCAAAAGATTCCGCATTACGAAGAAGATTTGAATGCGCTCGTCGAAGTGGCCGATCCGTTCGAAGGAATTTGCAAGGACTTGCAAAGGCTCCGCCCATCAAAGTCCATGAGTCCTGTTGAAATCGACCGCGCTAATTCTAGGATCGCAACGATTCAAAAGCTCAAGCGCAAATACCGCACCGACGTCGCCGGACTCATCGCGCTCACCGAACAGCGCAAGCAGGAACTCGACAGTCTCGAGAACCTCGATGCCGACCTCGACGAACTCAGGCGCAAGGCTGACGCAAACAAGGCAGAGACCTACCGCCTTGCTACAATGCTCACGGAGAAGCGCCGTGAAGCAGCCCAGCGCTTTGACTCGGCCGTGCAAGAAATCTTGCACAGTCTCGGCATGCCGAAAGCCAAGTTCTTCACAAGCATCACCGAACAGGACCCGACGCCAAACGGTGCCGACCGCATCGAGTTCTTGCTCGCCCCGAACCCGGGCGAAGGCGAGAAGTCTTTGCAAAAGGCAGTTTCGGGCGGCGAACTCAGCCGTGTGCTGCTCGCCATCAAGAGTGTCATGGCAGACCTCGACAAGGTCCCGCTCCTGATTTTCGACGAAGTGGATTCCGGAATTTCAGGAGAAACAGGCAACAGCATCGGCGATGCACTGCGCAATTTAGGGAAGCACCACCAGGTACTTACCATCACCCACTTGCATCAAGTCGCAAGCCGCGCCCAGAATCAGCTTGCCGTGAGCAAAAAAGAGGTTGAAGGTAGGACATTTACGACCATTATCGACCTTGACAAGAACGGACGTATCGAAGAAATTGCTAGAATGTTAGGTGGAACATCTGAAACTGTTCATACCCATGCAAAGCAACTGTTGGAGAATAATTTATGACAGAACCAGAAAATACTTCTGATGTTCGTTTAAGATCGCGCGTATGGAGCATTTTACGCGCACTCATCTTTGTCTGCGTCATAATCTTCATTTGGGAAGACTGGACCACGATGGCGTGTTCCTTTGTCGGTATTGCGCTCATCATGGGCTGGGTGAACCTGTTCCAGCTCAAGAGCCAGGAAATCGAAAAGCCCTACTACAGACTTTGGCTTAATACCATTGACGGTTTTTTACAGTTTATCGTGATGGCAAGCATTTTTGCCCGCGACCTGATCCAGAATGAAAATGTTGAAAAGATTTTAGCCGTCGGATGCGCCGTTTTGCTGGCGCGACTCATTGCGCATACCCTATTTTCGCTTGGAGTCCTCCGCGAAGGTAAGCAGCTCCCCCGCAAGCGCCGCTGGAGCAAGCTCGCCAATCTCTCCGTGACAATTACGATGGGCGTCTATCTATTGAATCTGGAAAACCTCCAGCAAATCATGATGGTCGTTTCCATCTTGCTCATCGCCGCTTCTACTGCCGCATACGCATACTGGTACTACCGCGACCCCGCACATCGCAAACCTCTTTCAATCGCAAGCCAGCTCACCATGAGCCGCATTGTGCTTACGCCGTTTTTCCTCTGGGTGTTCTTCTACGATAACGATCTGGATTACAGCAACAACAATCTCGTGTTTAAAATTCTTGCGCTTGTAATGGTGCTGGGCTTTATGCTCACGGATTTTTTGGACGGCAAGCTCGCCCGTTCGATGGGCGAAGTCAGTACGCTCGGCAAATACCTCGACCCGTTCAGCGACAAGATTTCGAACATGACGATTTTCATGTGCTTTATCGCAACAGGCTATGCCTCTGTTTGGATGGTCGCCTTGATTTACTTCCGTGAATCGAGCGTGGAAACACTCCGAACACTCGCCGCAAGTGAAGGCCTCATTATGCCGGCACGTCGCAGTGGTAAATGGAAAACAGCGTTGCAAGGGATCGGCATTGTCGCAATTCTCCTCGGAGCTATCGAACCTGTCCGTGCTTTGATTCCAGGATTCGAAGGGATTTGGCATCAGTTCCCCATTATTGTGATGGGGATCATAACAGCTATTACACTCATCAGCGGAATTGATTATTTCTACGCAAGCAAGCACATTTTGAAAAAATTTGTGTAATGGAATTTCGCTTAAAAACGGCGGAAAAAACATAAAAAAAGCTTATTCTGCAATTTACTCTGCACCTTAGGCTTGCCAAATCTATTATTATTTTCTATATATGGATCAACCTCGACGCGGGGTGGAGCAGTTGGTAGCTCGTCGGGCTCATAACCCGAAGGTCGCAGCGTTCAAGTCCTGCCCCCGCTACTAAAAAACGCAGATTGAAATCTGCGTTTTTTTTGTTTTTAAGTTCTAGTAACTAGTAACTCAGAACTAGTAACTCCAAAATAAATATATTTACAGCATGTCTCGCATTTCAGAACAAGAAGCTCTCGATTTATTTTTGAACGCACCACTCGATGAACTTTGCGCACGCGCCAATGCTGAAAAAGAAGCGCGCCACGGCAAGTCCGTTTACTGGGTGAACAACCGCCAAATCAACTACACGAACGTATGTGTGCTGCACTGCAAATTCTGCGCATTCAGCCGCATCAAAAAAGATAGCCCGACCGCTTACGACTGGAATTACGAAACCATCCGCGACAAGGCCGCCGAAGCAATTAGCAAAGGTGCCCGCGAATTGCATATTGTCGGAGGTCTCCATCCAGACCATCCGTTCGATTACTACATCGAAATGTTGCGCAAGCTCCGCAAGGAATTTCCGTCCGCAAACTTGAAGGCTTTTACCGCTGTTGAAATTTGCCACTTCGCCAAAATTTCTGGCCAGACGCCCGAACAGATCATGGCAACGCTCAAGGACGCAGGACTTGACGCCCTCCCGGGCGGCGGTGCCGAGATTTTAGTACAAAGTGTACGCGACAAGATTTGCCCGGGCAAGGAAACCGGCGAAGAATGGCTCGAGGTCCATCGCGCCGCGCACAAGCTCGGCATCCCGACGAACGCGACCATGCTCTTTGGGCACATCGAAAAGATTGAAGATCGCATCGCACACATGAAGATGCTCCGCGACCTACAAGACGAAGCTCCAGGATTTTTCGCATTCATACCGCTCGTGTACCACCCGGAACACAATGCACTCCACAAGATTGTCCCGAACATCACAAGCGAAGAAGACATTTTGCGCACGGTCGCCGTTTCTCGTTTGTTCTTGGACAACTTCCCGCACATCAAGGCGTACTGGATCCAGATGGGCATCGAGACCGCGATGAAGGCGCTCCACGCCGGCGCATCGGATTTGGACGGCACGATTATTGAAGAGAAGATTACGCATGCCGCAGGCGCCACGGTTCCCGTGGGCATGAGTCCGGAACGGATGAAGAGCCTTATAATAAAAGAAGGCCTCGTTCCGGTGGAACGAGACGCCTTGTACGAAAGATTTTCTTAAGAGTGAGCGCACCCAACAAGTGCGCTGCCTATTAAGCGATTACGCCGATTTCCTTGAGGTAACGGCCAAGCGCATCTTGCCATGTGGGGAGCGGCTTAAAGCCAGCTTCCACAAGCTTGCTCTTGTCCAAGCGGCTGTTGAACGGACGTGCGGCCTTCGAGAGTCCGTATTCCGCAGTCGTCACCGGCAACACCTTTGTCGGAAGCCCAGCCTGCTTGTAGATTTCCTTCGTGAATTCATACCAGCTGATGAATCCGCCTTCGTTCGTAGCGTGATAATAACCGTACTTGTCCGTTTCAATCATATCGACGAGAAGTCGGCTCAAGTCGAGCGTGTAAGTCGGCGTACCAATCTGGTCGTAAACGACGCGGACCGTATCGTGAGTCTCGCCCACCTTGAGCATCGTCTTGATGAAGTTCTTGCCATTGAGGCCGAACACCCATGCAATGCGAACAATGAAATACTTTTCAAGCGTCCCGCTCACAGCGAGTTCGCCCTTGAGCTTGGATTCACCATAGACGTTGAGCGGTTCGTAATCCTTGCAGTCCGGTTTCCACGGAGAAGTGCCACGGCCGTTAAACACGTAGTCCGTGCTGATATAGACCATCTTTGCATCAATTTCTTTAGCGACGCGAGCGATGTTTTCTGTACCTTCAGCGTTAATTGCAAAGACCTTCGCCTTCTTGTCTTCATCTTCGGCAAGGTCCACTGCCGTCCAAGCGGCGCAATGCACAATTACGTCCGGCTTCACGCTCTTGATGGTTTCAGCAACCGCAGCCGCATTCGTAATATCCATCGGCACATAAGGCATCGTCGTCACAGCGCTACCGTCGGCTACACCAGAATATGATGGAGCGATATCGCTACCAATTCCCTCGTAACCGCGCTTTGCAAGTTCATTCATCACATCGTGACCCAGCTGGCCACCAACACCCGTCACTAAAACTTTCATAGAAAAACCTCTTGCCGGAATATAGCAAATAACAAAGATTAGTTACTAGCTACTAGTTATTAGTTACTAGAGATTTTCGATATGAAATTCTAGTAACTAGTAACTAAAAACTCTTAACTAGCAGCGGTTATTAAATGGCAAATTTCTATCTTTGTGCACGATGTTTGAAGCGTTAAATTTTCATTTTTCGGCATACGACTGGCTGCTCGTCTTTATGGTCACCGCCCTCGGCACCTTGAGCGCCTACCTGAAGGACCCGCAACTCAAAGCGGTCACAGCGACCATCCCCATCCCCTGCGGTTTTGCCTACATCGCCGTCGGACTCCCAATGGGCACCGAAAATGCAGTCTCTGGCTTCATGTGCATGCTGTATGTACACATCGTTCGCATTCTCCATTACAAAGTAAAAGTTCCTATTGTACCGTCGATTATCGCAGGACTTGCGTTTTTCGTCGCGCTCGGGACATTTTTGCACACGCGCATTCCCGAAGGCGAAGTCTACTTTATCGGCGCTTGCGTTTTTGACCTGATCATCGGCGTGATTTTCTTCCAGAAGCAAAAATACAAGGCCGGCGTACGTTACAAGACCCCGCTCCCGGTTTACATCAAGGCGCCCGCCATCGCAGGCGTCGTTTCCGGCCTCATGTTCATCAAGCGCCTGATGGGCGGTTTCTGCACCAGCTTCCCGATGATGAATTCCATCGTAAGCTACGAGAGCCGCTATTCGCTCGGCGACCAGTGCAGACAGCTCCCGCTCTTCCTCATCGCAGGGCCATTCATGTTTGTAACGATGCGCTACATAGAAATCGGCTTTGGACTCAACCACTGGATAGTACTCCTCATCGGTTACATCGTTTTCGCCCTGATTTACTGGCCGCTCAACAAGGAACTCAAGCGTCGCAACGAAATCAACTATAACTCAGTAGGAAGTAGACAGTAGGAAGTAGGAAGTAGGAAGTAGGAAGTTGGAAGTAGGAAGTTGGAAGTTGGAAGTAGGAAGTTGGAAGTAGGAAGTTGGAAGTAGACAGTAGGAAGTGGTAAGTGGGGTGTAAACCGGCCTTTTTAAAGGTATTTGGAAAAATTTACTTGAAGAAATTCCCCAACAAGGGTAAATTTAAAGAGATAAAACAAGGAATTTCACGCAATGCATAAAATTTCCCGTATTTCTTTAGCTTTTACCGGCGCCATCCTCTCCGCCTCGCTTTTAGCCGCCTGCGGCGAAGACAACCCGACTAACGCATTCGACAAATTCATGTCAAGTTCCTCGACCACCCAGTCGGATCCTCTTTCAAGCGTTACGCCCCCCGGTTCTTCAAACGACAATCAAGACCCTACAAGTTCTGCCGAGGCCACCTCTAGCTCTGCAATAAATCCAGGTGACGGCACCAGTTCCTCGGACGCAAGCGTTCCGCCTGCATCAAGTTCTGAAGGATCGATTGACCCGACTTGCGTTGAAACGCCAGTCGCAACCATCGCCGTCGATTCCATCGGCCTCGCCGATATCGGCGACGTGTTCAAGAGCGTCCGCTGCAACGAAAAGGCTGTTTTTGTGATCCGCCACGGCGAACGCAGTGACGCAGAGACCGGCCCCGAAACTCCGCTTACCCACTGGGTAGATCAACCAGATACCATCGCCGGTCAGCCAACCGATGGCGTTCGCCAATCCATTGCCGTCGGTAAAAAGCTCATCAGCGCCGACGAATTTACATACACGCACACCAAATACGTCCGCACGGAACAGACTTGCTTCTACATCGCACAAGGACGTGGGCAGCAGACATTCCCGCACGATTCTTCTGAAATTTATTCCATCAGCTGGTACAAGAAAGACAAGGAACGCTATAAATATTACGACGACTCCACCAAGAACGTCCGTCTCGTTATTGCAGGCTGGGCCTACGACAATCTTTACGCCGACGCTTTCTACGATTTGACAGAAAAAACGAACGAAATCATCAAGACGCATATCGCACCGGACTACGCTTCCATGAACAAGTTCCGCGTCATTTGCTCCCACGATGACTTCGTCCTCCCCCTCGCCGTTTTCGCCTCGAACGGAACGGTGAATTTCAGATTCCACGATCCAGCTTCGAGACACTGGCCGTACTTCCTCTCTGGCGTTGCCGTCATCATCGACAACAAGAACCAAATCAGGTACGCGCCGTTCAAAGGACTTAGCATCGGAGCGGAATAGATTTTTGGTTACTGGTCATTGGTCAATAGTCATTAGCTATTAGTTACTTGAGTTTTTTTAACGGTCCTCTCGACTTGATCGAGGGGATTTTTTGTATTTGTAGTGCATTTTTCCGGCATTTTCGAAATGTTCTCAAAATATTTCTCAAATTAAGGTTTAAATAAGAACCACTTTTTTGAATATTTATATATATTAACAACGATTGTAAGGGTTTAAATTGTTCTCAAAATTTCAACGGAGACGATATGTTTGGTAAAATTTCATTGATCGGCATCGCCACTTTGGCAGCTCTCGCCACGACCGCTAACGCCGAAAAGTACGAATGGGGCAACGTCCGCTTTGATGGAGGCGGATTCGTGAGCGCCATTATGCCGAGTCCGACGGTCGAAGGTCTCATTTACGCGCGTACCGACGTGGGCGGCATTTACCGCTGGGATGCCACAAGCAGCCGCTGGATTCCGTTGATGGACTGGATCAGCCAAAACGACGTGGGCCTTTACGGCACCGAAGCTTTTGCACTTGACCCGCAAGACCCGAAAAAGATTTACGTGCTCGGTGGCACCGGCTACTTTAGCAAGGGCCGCACTGCCGTTTTGCGTTCCTCCGACATGGGCGCCACTTGGGACACGAGCTACGTGGAAATGCTCGCCCACGGTAACGGCATGGGCCGCCAGACGGGTGAAAAGCTCGCCGTGGACCCGAACAAGTCTAACATCGTCCTCTGCGGCAGCCGCACGAAGGGAGTTTACAAGAGCACGGACTCCGGCAAAACCTGGACAAGCCTCTACAAAGTTGCTCTTTCTACCGCAACCGAAAGCAGCCTCAACGGCGTAAACGGCGTGAGCTTTGTGATGTTCGACCCGGCTCAGGGCAAGCTCGCCGACGGCAGCACAGCAACAATTTACATCGGCACTTCCGAAACCACGGACAACTTGCAGGTCAGCCATGACGGTGGCGCCACCTGGGAAGTCATCAAGGGCGCTCCGAGCGGTCTTATGCCGCATCGCGCAAAGATCGTAGACGGCAACATGTACGTCACATTCGCCGACGGTCCGGGTCCGTACAACATTTCTCGCGGTGGCGTTTTCAAGTACAACATCAAGGCTGGCACTTGGACGGACATCACCCCGTTTGACGACAACGAAAAAGAAGACGGCACCATCGCCCACGAAAAGAACAATTGCTCTTACGGTGGCATTGCCATTGACCCGAAGGATCCGAAGCACATCGTCGTTTCAACGCTCGGTCAGTACACCGGACGCCACTTCTTCAAGGACAAGACCGAAAACTACGGCGACCGCATTTACGTGACAACCGACGGCGGCGAAAACTGGACGTTCGGTCAGCACTACGGCGACGGCGTGAACATGGACGCAAACGGCAACAACTGGATTCACGGAAACGCGATTCACTGGGCTGGCTCCATAGAATTCGACCCGTTCAACAACAAGAAAGTCTGGGTGACCAGCGGTAACGGCATTTTCCAGACCGATGATATCACCGCCAAGGTTCCCGTTTGGAAATTCCAGTCCGTGGGCATCGAAGAAACGGTTCCGCTCGACATCGTGAGCATTCCGGGTGGTCCGCTCGTCACGGCCATTGGTGACTACGACGGCGCAGTCTACACCGACATCAAGAAGAGCTCCCCGCGCCACACGCCGATTATCGGCACGACCGAAAGCATGGCATACGCTCCGCTTTCCGGCTCGCTCCTCCGCACGGGCATCATCACCGTTTACGGCCAGTACGAATCGATCAATTACAACGTCATGTACCGTTCCGAAGACATGGGCGCCACTTGGGATAGTGTGAAGACCACGCTCAAGGGTGGCAAGGGCCTCGTGGTTCTCTCCGCAGACGGCAAGGTCATCCTCCACCGCCCGGACCAGAGCGCAACCGTTTACCGTTCCGATGACAATGGCGCCACTTGGACCGCCGTTGAAACCGGCACACAGACACAGTACGCCCGCATCGTCGCAGACCCGGTCGATCCGAAGACGTTCTACGTGATGGGCGCTATGGGCACACTCTACAAGTCCACTGACGCCGGCAAGAACTTCACCGCACAGGACGCTCGTTTGCAGAACGAACAGGCTGGAGAATACTACAACGGCGCAGGCCTCATCCGCACCGTTCCGAAGAAGGAAGGACACCTCTGGGTTCCGATGGATCAGGCTCAAGTCTGGCAGCCGAAGGGCTTCACGGAATACGGTCTTGCTTACACGGAAGACGGCGGCAAATCCTGGAATCGCTGCGAAGGCGCCAAGACCGCAATCTCCGTTGGCATCGGCAAGGCTAAGGAAGGTTCTGACTACGAAACGATTTTCATCTGGGGGGCAGCCAAGGAAGGCGACCCGATCGGCATCTACCGCAGTACCGACAAGTGCAAGACGTTTGAACGCGTAAACGATGACGCCCACCAGTATGGCGGTCCGGGTAACGGCAACTTCGTGCAGGGCGACATGAACACCTTCGGCGTTGTCTACATGAGTACAGTCGGCCGCGGTCTCGTGGTTGGCGCACCGGAAGGCACTGAATTTGTCGAAGTTCCGCCGACAAGCATCAACAAGATTGCACATAACATCGGCAAGGCAACGCTCACGCAGCAGAACAGAACTCTGCAAGTGAACGTTCCGAGCGAAAGCAAGCTCGAAGTTATCGCACTGAACGGCAAGACGCTCCTCTCCGCAGACGTGAACGGCAACAGAAGCGTAAGCCTCAAAAAGCTCCCGAACGGCAAGTACATCGCAAAGGTTGTCAGCGCTAACGGCAAGTTGCTCTTGAAAAAGGCTATTGCGATTAAATAAAGCGCATTAAAGTTTCAATAATCATCAATCCCACACTTCAAAAGGCTAGAGTGCAAAGCGAACGCTTTTAAACTCTAGCCTTTCTTTTTTGCTATGTTGTTAGGCGATGCAAGAACTGACGTTTAAAATCATTGCGAGAATCAAGAGCGACTTTCGAGAAAAGTTCGGCATCCCGCGACAGAGCGGGCTTGTGCAGAACTTGCGTTCCACGATACGCTTTGAGCCGGAATTCCGCAATGCCGATGCGCTCCGCGGTCTCGAAGGATTTAGCCACCTGTGGATCATGTGGATTTTTTCGGAGAACATCCGCAGCACGTGGAGCCCAACGGTGCGACCGCCAAGACTCGGCGGGAACAAGCGCCTCGGCGTTTTCGCCACGCGTTCAAGCTTCCGCCCGAACCCGGTCGCGCTCTCGTGCGTGAAGATTGAGCAAATCCATCTCGACGGACCCGAAGGTCCGGAAATCATCGTCAGTGGCGCCGACCTCATGGACGGCACACCGATCGTCGATATCAAGCCGTACCTTCCCTACACGGACGCGCATCCCGAAGCTGTCGGCGGTTTTGCAGACGCCGTGAAGCAGAACAAAGTTCACGTCAAGAATCCCGATGCTCTCGCCAAGCTGAGCGAAGAAATGCGCACCGCGCTCATCGAAGTCTTGGAGCAGGATCCGCGCCCCGCCTACCAAAACGATCCCGAGCGCGTTTACGGCTTCCCGTTCGCAGAACACGAAGTCAAGTTCAAAGTCGCAGGCGACGAACTGGAAATTATTAGTATAGCGTAAAAATAAAGAAAGAGCCCCGTGCGAACACGGAGCCCTTAGCATTGAGGAGAACTTATTATTGTAAATTCACGCGCTGCATGATGTGAGATGAAGCGGTCACCACACTCATCATGTAAATTCCTGAAGAAATATTCTTTCTGGATATCAGGACATCGCTTTGCCCTGCAGACAACAGGCGGTTTGCATAAGCCACTTCGGAACCAAGCGCAGAATAAAGACGAACGCTTACAACACCCGAATGAGCCATAGATACAGGCACACGCAAAAAAGCTCCATCAAACGAAACTTTGCCAACACCCACCGTATGAACGGCATTAGGTATAGCAAATCCACCCACAGTAGAACTAGAAGAACCCATACTGCTGCTAGAAACCTCAGACGAACTCGACAAAGCCTCGCTACTGCTGGATTCAGTCGAGACAGGCTTGAGATCATCCCCTAGGACTTCGATCACTTTTTCAGCATAGCGCTTGCCAAAATCTCGATACCCCTGCGATGAGAAATGGATACGCAACATGTCTAGGTCATTGAGTCCCTCGGCAGAAACGAGATAGAAGTTCTTGGATTTGTTCGGGAGCTTCCTGATGTTGTTGTTCGTCCCTTTGGAACTGCCGTTATACGGAACCTCACCCGCAAAAAATGGAATGTTTTCATCAAGCCCAACATCCTTGACCAAGCGGTCATAGACTTTCTTGACCTTGTTCGGCCAATCACTGTCACCCTCATCAGTTTCGCCCTGATGGAAAATGATTCCTTTGATGACACCGTCTTCCTTTGCCTTTTTCGCCATATCGACCAGACGCTGGTAAGGATCGCCACCATAATCCCTGACGATATCCATAAACCAGCCCGCCTGCTGACTCCAATAGCTATCGCTAACCGGGGGATCGAACAATACAATGCTGCACCCAGCAACTGCGACCACGACAACCCCCACCTTAATCTGAGGGTCTAACCTTTCGATCAAGGTACGTCCAAAATAATCCGTGGGGCCTAAACCGCCGTGCTTATTTGCTAAAGGCGGAATCGCATCGTTCCACGTTCCGAGCTTGCGTCCATTAAAGTTATCAATCGTCGAAAACATCTGGAAACGCGGGTCAACCGTCTTGTCCTTGCGTTCAATCGTTCCTTGGCCTTCCATATTGGATTGCCCAAACGCGAGATAAATATGAAAATTAGGATCTGGCGTAGCAAAGGCCGACGAAACGGCTAGACCCAACCCCAGAAACAAGCTCACGACACGCGAGACAGCCATCTATCACTCCTTGAGGCGCAAAAATCCCTAACACCTTAAATATACCCTTCAATTAAAGGCTTTAATAAAAAAAAGGCAAAACTCGTTGTAGATATCTGCAACGCCATTTTCGCATATAAAAAAGCCCTGCACGGGTCTGCGCAGAGCCTTTGCCTACAGGATCAAAACTAGCGATTCAAGTCAATACGCTTGGTAATACTTGCAGAACCCATCTGGACATTTAGCACATAGACTCCAGAATGCAAGCCCTTCCTGGAAAGAGAAACCGTTTTCGTTCCCTGTTCAACAGACTCGCTGACATTCGCAACTTCATTGCCAAGCACGGAATAAAGACGAACATTCACCACGCCAGAACGGGAAAGGGACAGCGGGACCTGTAAAGCACCACCCACAAAGGAAACCTTCCCCACACTCAATGTACGGGCCGCATTGGGGATAACAATCCCACCGACGGTGGAACTAGAAGAGACCGCACTGCTGCTAGAAACCTCAGACGAACTCGACAAAGTCTCGCTACTGCTACTAGACTCTTCAGCAGAAACAGGCTTAAGCTTGTCTCCAAGAACCTCAACCATTTTCTCGGCATAGCGCTTGCCAAAATCGCGGTATTCCTGAGCCGTAAAATGGACATTCTGTCCATCACCAAGAGCCTGGTTAAAGCCCTCGGACGAGACTACATAAAAGTTCCTGGACTGCTGCGGAAGTTTTGCAATGTTGTTATTCGCGCCCTTGCTCGAGCCAGTGCGCAGGACCTCGCCCGCAAGGAACGGAATGTCGCTATCCAATCCAAGATCCTTAATGATATTGTCATAGACTTTTTTCACCCTGGAAGGCCATTGGCCATCGCCGGCATCAGTTTCACCCTGATGGAAGATGATTCCCTTAATGACGCCATCCTCCTGGGCCTTTTTTGCCATATCGATCAGGCGGCCATAAGGGTTTCCACCGTATTGATTGATATATCCCGTCATCCAGCTCTGGGTATTCTTGACCGAATTGATGTAATTCTGGTAATTTGCCTTATCAAACAACTGGATGCTGCAACCCGCAACAGCAACAACGATAACGCCTACCTTGATTTTGGAATCGGTCTTTTCGACCATCGTGCGGCCAAAATAATCCGTTGGGCCAAGTTTTGCGTTATTGCAATGCGCAAGAGGCGGCTTTGCCGTGGACCATTTGCCCTTGGAAGCCCCCTGGTTACAGGACGCATTATCGGCAGACCAAAGAACCCGGAACCGCTCATCGACAGTCCTATCCTGGCTTTCGATATTGCCCTGGCCTTCCATATTGGATTGACCAAACGCTAAATAGATGTGAAAATTAGGGTCTGGCGCTGCAAAAACAGAAGAAACAGCAAGGCCCATGCCCAAAAACAAGTCCACTATCCGTGAGACATTCATCTTACACTCCTTGGGACCCCCAAGTCCCCCAACAACTCCTCCTAATATATCCTAAACGAGGAGAGATTTGTTAAATCTTTGGAAAATCGCGTTGTAGGGTTCTGCAACATTGAATTTTTTATATATATTCCCATAAAAACGAGGATTTTATGACCATCAAAACTTTGACATTCATTGCCATTGCAGCAACAATGTTCACCGCCTGTGCCGAATCGACCACAACGCCACCATCAAAGGCTCAAGAGTGCGCCACAGGACTCACTGCACAATGCATCATGGGAACCTGGAGCACCGAAGGCCCAACGATTCCTCAACCTGCCGGCACCGATGTTATTTATATCATTGATCCAAGCCATAATTTCAGGGAAGATCCTGCAACGCTAAAATTCTACGTCGATGAAAAGAAAGTAAACAAATTCGAGTTTACGAATTCTTCAAAAAGCACAGCATTTGAATGCAAGCCGACAAAGATTTATGGAAACTGGGAAATCATCAACAATTCCATTCATCTTAACGCAACCGCCGGTAACGACTGCATAGACCGTTCTCAAAATGACAAGACGATTCAAGCCGAAATCAACATTGACGGTAACGATGTCGCATTGACCATTAAGGAACTTTACTTTTTGGAACCTGAAATGAAAAACGCCGATGCCGTTGTCAAGGCAAACGCCTACGAAGTCTACAATTTCGTTTCTTCGAACTAGTTTTTACGCCAGCGGTTGCATTCATATTCCTGCAACTGTTTGAGCGCAAAAGAACATTCCTGATCAAAGCGCGAGTCCTTGAGGCTCGCCTTTTTTGATGCCTGCGCATTTACCTGCACGTTATTTAAAGCGAGTTCTACACGTTTGGCAAAAGAGGCAACGGTCTCGCCGGGAGCGCGACCGAAACCCAAGCGGGCAAGGCGTTTTTCAGCATCGGCAAGGAGGGATATCCATTGGGCTGCATTTTTAGAGACCGCTTGCAACTTGTGCTGTCGCCGGGAACTGCGTAACCTGAGCAAAGCAAAAAACAGGAGCAAGATAGCAAGGACAACATAAAGAACAGGGCTTGACACTAGACGTTCTGAAGCTGCTTGCCAGCCATCGACGATGCGGCGCCATTCACCATCCTTGAGCAAATGCATCACATAAGAGAACCGGCCTTTCACACCTTCAAGCTTTACCGCCAACCATGAGGGTCTTGCAAAAGATATTTCGGTCAATGGTGGAGTCGGGTCAAAAATATACCACTTACGGTCGATGTAGACTTCAACCCAGGCATGGCTATGACGGCGGCGGAAAATCGCATACGGGCGCCCCGAAACATATTCGGGATGCGCAAAGCCTGTCACATAGCGCGCAGGGATTCCCTGATGGCGCAAGAGGAGTGCCGCAAGCGTTGCGTAATACTCGCAATAACCTTCCTTGTTTTTCCAGAACAAAGCAATGGGATCCGTTTTTGAATCTGGAGTTCTACCGGGAACGATGTACGAATACTTAAAATTATGGATAAAATAAGATTCTATAGTTTTTAAAGTTTGGACCGCAAATTGTGCGCTATCGAGAGTCGCCGAGTCTGTATCGAGATGCGCGGCCGGTAGAGACATAGTCGCGACAATTGTATCCAAGAGCGCTTTTTCTCTGCTCGGGATCTGCAAGAATGCAGAAAGAAATTCATTCGTCGAAGAGTCCGCCGAAAATGTCGCCGAGGAATCCGCTGGTAAATGCGCCGCAATCGCAAGAGTTTCCGCAGAATCCGGCACATAATAATACCAGTCGCTACGCACACCGTTTGCATCGGCAAAAACATTCGTCGAATAGTAATTCAGTGAGTCCGCATTTTTGCTCGCCACGCCCACAACATTCGGAGGGGCAAACATAAAGCCGAAATTATCAAGAGTCGCCTGCACCCAAACGGATTTGACATTTGGCGCAACCACCGCAGAATCTTCAGATTCAAAGACGGCGTAGTCCACCCGATAACGCGCCGGATAAAGTTTCTTCTCGGCCGTCGCCGGGAGTTTCCAGATGCCCGCCACATATTTTTCATAGGCGGCAGCCCGCAGGTACATGGGAGCAAGAGTGTCCCAAACGCGGAGGACAATTTCACTATTGTACTTGGAATTGTAATTACTGGAGAAGGAACCCAACGCAGCCACGGGATCAAATCCCATCACGCGATTCTTGACGTAATATTCTTCAGCCCAACGGCCACTGTAATAGCGATTGCTCTTCCAATATTTAAAACCGAGATACGACGAGCCGCACAGACTCACATAAAGCAACACGAAAAGCAATCGTTTGTAAAGAGCTACATGCGGACGGCCAAAAGCATACACAGCAAGCAAAAGCGCCACAATTGCGCTTACCACGATTGCGCGAGGCGCTTGGAACAGCCCCATAAAAAGTGCAGCAACACCATTGAACACGACAAAGACTTCGTAGCCGCCATTCCCGAGACTCCTTTTTTGCAGCCACGCCAAGTAAAGCAAATACCAAGCCGGAATAAAGACCAAGTACGGCGAAACGCCCATTTCAATGCTTGGCGTCAGCACCCACCACAGCGCACACGGGACAATCGCACCGTATGCAAAAATTTTTCTGTAGCGCAGGATTTTTATCTGGTTCATCGCGGACTTCGAAAGCACAAATTGCTTGATGTGAATCGCGATAAACAAGGCTGCAAAAACAAAGCCAAGAATTTCAAGCCCGCTTGAAATACCCAAATTGATGGAGACAATACAGAAGAAAATCGTCTTACAAATTTCACGGAAGTTCATCATAGACTGACCTCCGCTTCATGGGAATTTTCAAACGAATCGCGGAAAAAGTGTTCGAGATGCGCACGTTCACGAAGCAATCGTTCATTAAAAACGCGTTCGAGACGCGAGACATTCACGGACAAAACATCATCAGAAATGGTGACCTTAGATTCGTCTGTCAACTTGGAAAGCGCATCCAAAATCACCTGCTTATGCACAAGCGGATCATCGGTCGCAAAAAGCCCCATGCGGAGCACTGGGCCAAGCGGGCGCGCCGCAGGAGACCAGAGTTTTAGCGCACTTCGAGAATTTACAGCACTTCGAGAATTTTTCGCAATTCGAGAAGCGCGCATTTCAAACAAAGACGTCGCCGGGATTCGCGCAAGCGCTTCCAAGAAGCTCACGCCGCCATCGCCCTCTACAAGTGCAATTTCATCATCGCCAATGAAAAAACGTCCAAGAGCCTTACGTTCCAAGAGCCACAAACCAACGCCAGCCGCCAAGCGGATCAGCATTTCAACAGATGATTTTTCGCGCAAACTACGAGATGTCACATCCAGCACGAGAATCGCACCCGCACCACGTTCTGTTTCAAATTCCTTCGTGAAAGGCTTGCCGTAACGTGCAAAAGCTTTGTGATGCAAATCGCGTAAGGAATCGCCCTCGCGGTATTCGCGCACGCCCACAAAATCCATCCCGCGCGTAAGACTCGGCATGAGAAGCGGCGCAAACACAACACCGCTCGCACCCGAAGTCAAAAACGGAAAGGTCGCCACACGCAACGGATGCGGGAATACGAGCAACTCCGCTTTCCCGACATTTGCCGCATAACGCAAAGCGCCGTTGATTTCAGGCAAAATAAGCGCAACTTTCGGGATTTCGAATGCACCGCGCTTTTTCGTTTGGATTTTGCAAGTGAGTTTCGCCGTCTCGCCAGCATCAACCATCACAAGCGCAGATTCCTCACACTTGAGCGATGGATCCATACGGAAGCAGCCAAGCGACACTGCATTTAGCTTATCTTCAGCGAAAACATGCAAGTCAACGGTAGTCGTTTCACCTTCGTAAACATTCCGGACAGAAATGTCACCCGCCTTAAACTTGCTCTTGCGTGCGGTCATGAAAAGGCACGGCACGAGCGCAAGGAAATACATGAAGTCCAAACCGCAAAACACCCACGCCGCCCAGAATCCAGGCACCGCTCCCGCAAACATCGAGAACAGCATCAGCGCTGCCGCCGCATGCCCCACCTGCGTAAAGCCTTCTTGCCAAACGTAGTATAAACGCATCAAGAGTCCCTTGCGCTTGGGACTTCTTGGAATGGCGTTTATAAACCAGCGGAAAAAATGCATCATAAAAACTTCACTGGATCCTTCACTTCGTTCAGGATGACGATGCACATTACTTCGGCACTCGCACCTGTTTCAAGATTCCTTCGAGAATTTGTCTGGAGGCGCCGGGCGTATTCGAATCTTTTGCAAACACGCGATGTTCCATCACCGGGAAAAACACGTGCTGAATATCATCGGGATTCACGAAATCGCGGCCCGCGACATACGCGCAAGCTTGCGCCATCTTGATGAGGTTAATTCCTGCACGAGGGCTTGCCGCCAAGCGCACTGCCGGATTGACACGCGTCATCTGCACCAGCGAAACCACGTACATTTCAAGAGATTCGTCAATGTGAATCTTGCGGACATCGTTCCGCACTGCAATAATTTCATCGGGAGTCGTTACCGCCTTGAGCGTATCAAGCGGCCGACCATCGCGATGTGCGCGCAAAATGCCAAGTTCCGTTTCCGCCGTCGGATACCCGAGCGAAAGGCGCACCAAGAAACGGTCCATTTGCGCTTCAGGGAGCGGAAACACGCCGTGAAATTCCACGGGATTCTCGGTCGCAAGCACCATGAACAATTTCGGGAGCGCATGGCGTTCACCTTCCAGCGAGACCTGCCGTTCTTCCATCGCTTCCAAAAGCGCACTCTGCGTTCGCGGAGATGCACGGTTAATTTCATCCGCCAGAAGCACCTGCGTAAAGACAGGCCCCTTGCGAATTTCAAACTCGCCCGTATTTGCCTTAAACACGGCACCACCCGTCACATCGGCAGGGAGCAAGTCCGGCGTAAACTGGATACGTGCAAAGTCTGCACCAATCGCCGCAGCAAGCGCTTTCGCAATAGTCGTCTTGCCTGTTCCCGGCACATCCTCGATGAGCACATGGCCATCGGCAAGGAGCGCCATCACAAGCATTTCCACCTGGTCCTGCTTACCAAGCAGAACACTATTCAAAGACTGTATAAGATTTTCAACCATACCCATAATATATATAGATAATGGTCAATGGTTAATAGTCAAAAGTTCAGTCACTGACACAGCGGACAGAAAAGGCGTAATCTTTCATCTCTTTGGTTATTTCTGCATTTGGGTTTTCATATTGCATTCGTACGGAATATACAAACCTTGAACTGCTCTCAGTAGAACTCCAAAAAACAGTGCCATGGTCCACATTGTAGAAATCACGGTCATGGGAATAACCAGCGGGCAACGCCGAGAAACCGTAAGTATCCTCGCCATTTTCCCCACTGGACCATACTTTTTTAGTCTTGAGTTTTGTGGCGGCAACCGAAGTGCCTCCAACTTCACTGAACAAATAACTCCAGTCTTCATAGCTGGGCAAGTGCCAACCGCTTGGGCAAGCGGTCATCGCTGCAGACCACGTATAGTAGCGGCCATACATCTTGCAATCGGCATCCTTTTCCACATTGCAAAGGCTGTTTGCCGTATTGTAATTGAGATTCTGCGCCATCCATACTTGGTAGCCAATGATTGCGGTCCTGTAGGTTTGACCATCGCGCAGGTCGGTAAAGCTCCCTACGACGGCTGTCGGTGGCAAGTCTGCCGGATCAAAAGTCTGCTGATTCTCCCCATGCTGTTTGACCCACGCTTCATATTCATCATCAAGCATTCCTTCGTAGTCGGTACACGCAGCGAGAAAAATAGCAGAACAGACGAATGCAAACAGGCCAGAGACCATTCCAAACCCAAATTTCAAATTTCGTTTTCCTAATCTCATCGCTGCCTCCTAGAAAAAGAAGCCAAATCCGATGCCCGCAGCACCGATGATGGTCAAGGCAATTCCCACGCCGCGCTTCATCTGCCCGCTATGCGCCTTGTCCTTGGCCTCCTCATACTCGGCCTTATTGCTGAAGCCTAAATCGTGAGCCAATTGCGCATCGGAATTGCCAATTGCAGCAAGTACAATACCCGACGTCACCAACACACCACCGCCAATGAGTGCACCCCAGCGAATCCATGAATTTTTCGCCCTATTCTTTACCGCAGGAACATCACCAATTGGCTTTGACGACCTATGAACTTTTCCATCGTCCTTGTCAGAAGGAGTTGAATCCAGATTCACGCTACCGACACTGATTTCTTTGGCTTCAGATTCTTCAGAGGATTTATTTGAGCTGAGAAAATCACCAATGCCGCCTGCGCCCTTATTCACGCGACGCCCCCCATACTTCGGAGATGACGGACTTTCGCCTTTCACCTTGCGGAAAAATTCAGGAGCGCTCTTCTTTATTTCATTCAGAAGTTCTTCTACACTTGCTCCATGCCCGTTGAAGCTAGCAACAAGCTTGTTCCCAGCCGTTTCGTAGATTTCAGCCGAAATGGCAAGCTTCGAACCGAATTTTCCCACACGGGCCTGGCAAACGTAATCGGCGGCAATGTTGCGCCCCGTCTCCACAAGGCAGCTACCTTCGCACTCCTCAAGAGCTTTCCCCGGCGGAAGCATCTCGCTGATATTCTCGCGAGTCATGATCGTAAAGTTCTGCGAGGCAGGAAGTTCCTTAACCGCCTCTTCACGCAGAACATTCGTAAGGTACTGCCGGTCAGACAGAGACACCTTCTTTTTTACGTCTGAATCTACGCCCGTTTCAAGCACAGCGACATGCGCCGCCATTGCACACGAAGCGGAAACCAGCAAGAAGAAAAGAGTCTTCAATAGATGATTCATAATACTAGGCTTCTATAAATTTGATGAAAGTCAGACTGTCCAACTACTCCGAGAACGTGAACGGAATAGTCACGGTCGTATTGCCCTTCGTCACCTTTCCGAACGTCCACGTGCTTACGGCAATCTTGATGATTTCATCAAACCCGCTATCGCCAGTATTTGATTCCACGACAGAAATTTCACTGATATCACCATTAGGCGTGATAGTAAACTTCAGCTTAATCCTACCCTGCAATTTTTTGTTTTTCTTGCGATACTGGTCGTAAATCTTTTTGAGGTCTGGAGTGCGCTGTTTGACAACCAGGTCAATGTCACTGCTTGTGCGTACCGAAGAAGTTTCATCTTCGCTATCGAAATTGCTTTCGAAGCCTCCGAACAAAGGTGCCCAGTAATAGGAGTAAACATCATCAACTTTAACGTCAGGGACTTCATTGCCGCCCTTCCAAGCTTTGTACTTTGTCACCTTGATCGTACAATTATTTTCGTCACCCTTCACATCGATGTAATAGCGGTGTGAAATAGAACCGACCACACCATATCCCGCATAAATAGCGATCAGATGCTTTTCCGTAACAATCTTGCCTTCCTCAGGATCGGCCTTGGTGAGTTCGACGCCCCTATCCCTGAAAGTAACCACCACCGCATTGTAGCACACATCGCGAGGCTGATTATAACTTCTCGTAAGATACTGGTCGTAGAGAGCGGGATCGTTCAACTGCATGGTCTTTGCACACCCAACGAGGAGGGCAATCATGGATACGAATCCTGCTATAACATGAATCTTTTTCATAGGGTCTCCTTTTTTATCTTTGGTAATATAAAAAAATAAGACGGCCTACATTTTTTATGACTGATCCAAGAATCTATTTTGCACACAAAAATGCAACTGAACTAAAAATCGTAAAGAAAAATCAACCGTTAATTTTAATTGTTAGCAGGAATCACTTCACTCACATGCAAAATCTACGAACAACCTGCCGCAAGACGCGCATGCCATACGTGACCACATTGAGGTTTGATTTTTCGCCAGCGTAACGTGTGGGAATCGGGAGTTCCGCAACCGCAAAACGGGAAGCATCGGCAATGGAAATGAGTTCCAAGTCAATATCAAACGATGTGCTCAACCGATTCAAATCAACCGTTTTCAAAAATCTCGAAGAATAAACGATAAAACCACTATGGCGGTCCGTAAGTTTCACGCGAAAAGCCAAATTTTCAAGCGCCGTCAAAAACGCACCGCCAATGCGCTTATACAAAGGCATACCACCACGCTTTGCACCCCCTGCGACCGCATGGCGAGACCCCTGCAACAAGTCCAGATTCCTGTTTTCCATTTCGGCAAAAAACTCGCCCAGTTTTTCCGCAGGGTATTGACCGTCTCCGTGCAAGCAAGCGACAAACGCAGCGCCCGAGGCCAAGCCTTCGGCAAGCCCTTTTTTGACAACGGCTCCGTAACCGCAATTTTGTTCAAACTTAAAATATTCAAAATGCGATTTGAAGTCGAGCGCATTTTCCGCACATTCCGAGTTTTGTCCGCAACTCGATACAAAGCGCTCAAACGCCTGCGCCGTTCCATCACGTGAGCCGTCGTCTATCACAAGCACATGCGCACGATCCAAGACAGATTCGTCGATCTTGGAGAGGACTTCACAAAGCGTACGCTCAACGTTGTACGCAGGAACGAAGATGAAGTAGTCAATTGCAGAACAAGACATAACTGGATCCTTCACTACGTTCAGGAAGACATAGAAGCTGTATCAGGATAACAATTCGGATCCATAGTGATTAACAAACCACGTCAAGGATTCGCGTAAAACAACATCAATCGGAGTCTTGGCCTTAAAGCCAAGCAATCGTTCCGCCTTTTCAACAGACGGCAGACGGCGCATGGAATCTTCGTAGCCTTCGCCGTAGTATTCCACGCCAGAAACCACTTCCGGCTCAGGAATAGAGTCCACTCTTACGCCCTTGATTTCTGCAAAGATCTGGCGCATTTTGTATGCAAGTTCTGCGATCGTAAGTTCGTTGTCCGGATTCCCGATATTAAAAGCCTGCGACAACGGCGTTTTTTCCGCAACATTTTCAGTTGCACTCGCGACATTCTTAACAACACACGAATTCATTCCGACAGCATTCGCCGAGAATCCGGCTTCGAACAGCGCAAACATAAAATCGACCGCATCAAACACACTCGTGAAACTGCGCTTTGCAACACCGCCATTTACAAGTTTCAAAGGCTCGCCGCGTACAAGCGATGACGAGAAATTCGCAAGCACACGCGGAATGCCCGAACCATCGACGCCCGGCATAAAGTCCATGTACGGCCCGACAAAGTTGAACGGACGAACCACGGTCCACTTCAAATTCTTGAGACCCGCAATATAGCGTTCCGTCAAGAGCTTTGCGGTCGCATAGCTCCAGCGGCTCGCCGTCACCGGCCCAAAAGTAAGTTCGGATTCGTCCTCAACGAGCAAGCCAGAATCGGCCGACGTGCGCCCGTAAATTTCGGACGTCGAGAAATGAATGAGCCAAGAGCCTGACTTCGCACAAGCATCCGCCAGCGCCGCCGGATGGTCGTAATTGCTGCGGATAACTTCAGGAGCTTCAGCCATATAGCGGCTCGGTGTGCAAATCGCCGCAAGGTTCACGACGACTGGATACTTTGCAATACGTTCAACGACTCTCTTATCGGCGAGGTCCGCCACCATAAACTCGCAACGTTCGTCGTTTAGTCTATGCTGGATCCTGTAAAAATCCAAATCAACGCCAAAAACGCGCCACTGGGTGCGCGTCAAAATAGCATCGAGAAGGTGACAACCAATAAAACCACCGCAACCGACAATAGCTACGGTGATACTTTGGTCATTGAACTTTAGGTTCATTACTTCGTGACCGTGAACTCACCAGAGTTCGCGCCCTTATTCGTCTTATTGTACGGAACTACACGAATATAGCCGGTCTTGGTTTCCTTAACCTTACTTGCATCAAGAGTCACTTCCGCTTCATAGCAAGTCTTACCATCGGCCTGGCCTGCAGGACCAACAGATTCTGCAGTAAGATCCTCGCCCTGACCGTCTTTGCCTGTTTTGAACTTGATCATATAACCAGAATCATCAACATCGGAGCCAAAGATAACGGTGATTTTCTGACCGATCTTGAAGGTTTCGCCTTTGGTCGGATAAACAACCTTGACGCCACCCGTCACAGAGCAATCGAACTTGCCAGTTGCATTAGACGGAGAATCTTCTTCACCGCAAGCAAGGAATGCAAGGGAGCTAGCCAAGAGCAGAGCATGAGAAAATTTCATATAAACCTCTATTGATGTTTAGTTTAACTGTTTAACAATATAAAAATTTGGGAAGACAACAAGATAAAACGGTCACTTATTTCATTGATTGTATCAAGGAATCCAGTTTTCGCGTAAGTCTTTGACCACCAACATAACTCAAATGGTCGTAATCATAGGCCATTTCATCTGTATAGTCATGGTCACCCATTTTATTTTCATCTACAAATACGAAATTCGAATACTTTTTCTGCCAATTCTCTAAAGAATCAATCAGCGATTTCGCAGTGCTGCGACGCATTCCGTGACGGCCATAGGAACCTGTAGTTTTGTAATAGGGAGATTGCGGGAATACTACGCCAATAAGAACAACATCTTTTTCCTTGGTTGCTGCAATCAAATTTTTAAGGCGGTCCATATCTTTTGTATAGGCACGCCTGTCGCTCCACGTAGAATCTTCGACAATCGGATTTTCATTATAACCACCAACCGTCCATCCAGCAGATTCCAGCCAAATCCATCCATGATTTTCATTCATGAGATCTCTCAAATAATCGATTCCGTTCGTATAAACTGCATTCAGTTCCTTATACTGAGACGGAACGCCATCCTTCCAATAGGAATGACTCTTATCGTACTCAAAACCAATATTGCCACTAACATTCTTATTGAAATTCTCACCTTTCTTTTTATACCACAAATCAAAATCAAGACTAACAATAAGATATTTCAGTTTTTTACAGTGCGGCAATACATAATTGTCAGCCAATGTGCCAATAACATCCATGTCGTTTGGAATGGTCGCCATATTGAATGCATAACCGGACTCCACCTCTTGAGCAACAAATCCAGAACTCACACGGGATGATCCCAAGGCAACAATTTCAACAGTATCAGAAACAGCCCAAAAGCCGTTCATTTTGTGAGTGATAAGAGGGGCGTCTTGTCCAACATAATACATGCCGGCACTATCCAGATCAAGTTCATCATAGTGGGCTGCATTCATTGGACTTACCCAGAAACTCGGATGCCACAGTTCATCGCCTTCAACAAGTTCCACGATATCAGAAGTTTCAAGATTGACAAGAGCAATTTTGGCATGAGCGTCATTTACATTAACAAGAGTTACAATAGCATAGTCTTTCAAGCCGCTCACCCATTCAGTATGATCAAAAGTGAATCCCTTGGGCGAGGCAACAGATTTAATCAGCTTGCCTTTTTTATCCGCAATGAGAATGCGTTCATGTACGCGATAGCTTTTTCCCACAAATTTCCTTCCTGTTTCACTGCCAAAGTCAAGGAACAGCGTACGATGGGAATCATCTTTGGCCAAGGAAACATTGCATGCCTGTTCGCCGTTATACCAGACGGTGTCACGGGCAGAACCTTTAGACGGTGTAATCCGAGCGCGTAAAAGCTTGGAACCCGAGACCGCCAACGAACCATCCGTGCTGACGCCACCGTGATACGCGCCATCAAATAACTTCTGCGGTGTTCCGAACTTTTCACCCGCAAACGAGACTTGCCATGTCGACTTTTTCTTGAAGGTCGCATCAACGCTATTATCGCCAGCGTCGCTCACAAATACAATGACAGTATCCCCATCCGGGAGAATACGCCATCGCGGGATGGCTGCGTTTTCAAAGTCCAGTTTCTGGAGTCCCGTACCAGCATCGGCTAAATCACGAACATAGACTTGGGATTTACTGGACGTACCTTCAAGACCAGTACAGAATACGACACGTCTACCATCTGGAGATATTTCAGGATGATAAACTTCTATAGTATCCTTGATTTCCATGATGTTTGAAAAACCATTTGAGTAGTCAATGAAGACAAGATTTCCCGAGACTTCGTTACGAAAAGCAAGCTTTACCCTGAAAGACCCCACCAAAGAACGCACCCTTGTAAAATTGGCAACAGCTTTCATAGTCCCCGTCTGGTCGGTCCCTTCATCACCAGCCCAAGATGCATTTGGGATGGCTCCATACGCAAGGCGAAATCCGACATATTCAGCGCGAGTTCCCGAAGTCACCGTATAAATATCACCACGACTGTAGAGGTTTATAGCACCGGAAGCATCGCGGTAGCTCCCACCTTTAACCACACGCTGTCCAATGGCGCGACCTTCTGATGCGCCGACATAATTCAGATAAGTCGTGTCACGGAAATTTCCCATCCAGTCATTAACAAATTCCAGAGCGTTTCCCATGATGTCGCAAAGCTCATTTTTCTTAGTAGCTTTTGCACAAACCGGGTGCAATTCGTAACCCGAATTATCGGAAGTCCAGCTGTTTTTCTTTTTTCCAAATTTATTGGCGGCAAAGACCCATTCGGCTTCGGTCGGCAAGCGGAAGGCTTCTTTTTCGGGACTAAACACAAGGGATTCCAAACCTGTGCAATGTTTTTCTTCATCAAAGGAACTCTTGCTATAAGTGTAGGCCGTATCCTTGCCAGCAGCCTTGCTTTTCGCATTAGCGAAGAGAACCGCGTCGTAATAAGAAATATCCGTTGCCGGGAGGCTATCGTTTGAACATTTCAGAACAAGGCCTGTTTCTGCGCGCATAAGACGATCGAACTCGCCGCAAGTCACCTCGCTTTTGGCCATGTAAAAATTGTAATCGAATTCGACCTTCATCTGCGGGCGTTCGCTAGGCTTTGCATTTTCATTGTCCGTACCAAGCGTAACGTTGGCGTTCGATGCAGGAATCGGCAACATCCCTTCCAGAAATGCCGGTAAGTCATCAAGATTGTCAGTAGAGGAACTATGCGAACCCGATTCCGAGCACGCAAGGAAGAAAAGACAGGAGAGTCCAAGAATATAGAAACGCATAGCATAAATATACAAATCTATACGAATCCAGATGCAATTTTTTGAGCAGGTTTATGCTCGGCTTTTTTAATCTTTCAGCAGTTCCGGGTGTTTTTCGGAGATGCGGCGGGCAAGGTACACAAACGGAGTGTCCATAAGAGTCGTGATGACAAAGATGCCGTAGCCGAACACGAGAATTTCGCCAATGGTATCCCATGGGAAAACGCCCGCAAACGCAAGCAAGTTGAACACAAGCACATTCATGAGCTGGCTTACAAGAGTCGACCCATTATTGCGGACCCACAGGTAACCCTTCTTATCCTTAAACTTTTTCTCGGTCCATTTCCACCAGGCGTGATACGCCCAGACGTCGAACATTTCGCAAATTGCGTATGCAAACAAGCTCGCGAGCATCACGCGAGGCGTATTCGAGAACACCGTACGGATCGGTTCGGCCATTGTATCGCCTGCAGCCGGGATGTACAAAAACCAGCTTTGCGAAATGAGAATAAACGTCACATTCGCGAGGATGCCGATTTTCACGCAACGGCTCGCCTCTTTTTTGCCATAGATTTCGCTCATCATATCCGTTGCGAGGAAGGAGGATGCGAAAATGACGTTACCGAGCGTCGTATCAAGCCCAAAGGCGTGCACGAGAATCAAGACTTCGATGTTCGCGGCAATCGTTGCAATGACGGTCCAAGCGAAAATGCCCTGCTTGCCAAAGAAGCGGAAGAAAGCGACGAGACCTCCAAAGAACACGAAAATGGAGGCTATCATAAGGAGTTCGTTTTGTAGAGGCATGGGGTATGAGGTCGGCGCTTCGCGCCTTTGAGGTTGTGAGGTTAAATTTTTTAGAATTGTAAAATAAAGAATTTCTAGCTTTTTCTTTAGAATATAAGCATTAGCTCAAAGCGAGTGTAACGAGCGTGCCCATACCCCAAAGCAGCCCTGAAAGGGATGCGTGCTCAACGCCTTCTATCTATCGCAGAAAACAGACGATTCTTGGCGATGGATTCGAATTCGGTTCCCGGCTTGCCGTAGTTTGCAAACGGGTAAAGCGAAATGCCACCGCGCGGCATAAAGATGCCTTCGACTTCAATGTACTTCGGGTCGAGCAATTTCACCAAGTCCTTCATGATGATGTTCACGCAGTCTTCATGGAAATCCCCGTGATTGCGGAACGAGAAAATGTAAAGCTTGAGCGACTTGGATTCCACCAAATACTGGTCCGGAATGTAGTTAATCTTGATTTCGGCAAAGTCCGGCTGGCCCGTTTTCGGGCAGAGGCTCGTGAATTCCGGGCAGTTGAACGTGACCATGTAGTCGTTACCCGGATGCTTGTTCGGGAACTTTTCAAGCACTTCGGGACTGTAAGTAGTCTTGTACTGGGTCTTGTTGTTGCCAAGCAGCGTGACGCCTTCGAGTTCAGCTTCTGAACGCATAATGTCTCCTAGTTTTGTTTTAAGTCAGGATGGTTTTCGAACTGACCAATTTTGAGCACAAATATAGAAAAAGAATGCTAAGCAATCTTTCGCACGAATCAAAAAGCAAGTGCATTCACCCAATAACAGACAGCGGTAATCACAGAAAGCGGCGTCATCACAAATTTTTCTTTTTTGCTTTTCGAGAACATATTTCCGAAACAATTCAGCGTCAAATAAACCGCAAAGGCTATTCCAACAATTTTAGTGACTTTATGAGAAAGCCACAGGGACATATAGCCACCGAGCTGCAAAAGTATAACGGCAAAGAAAACCTGCAAAAGCAACTGCACCGCAAGCACAATACGCAATTTTGCAGGAAAAACTTTAAAATGACCACCCAAGGTGAACGCGCCTAGCGGAGCTCCGAAAATCAAGGCGACACTCATTATAACAACGAGAAATAGCAGAACCGCACCGATTATTGCTGTCATAAGAACCTCCAAGAATTGATTTAAATATAACTCCAAAGCAAGGACTTATTAGCAGTCAACTAGAGACTCATAGATGTTTTGTCAATGGAAGTTTTCACCCCAAGAGGGAGATTCCTATGTTTTCGAGGTATTTTATTGTTACGTGCTGTTTCCTAAAAAAATCTGGGGTCGCAATGAGTATAAAATCAACGGTATTTAAGGCACTCGCTTTTACATTCGCCGCATCAACATTTTCTTTTGCGGGTGTAGGCATGGCCGATGGTGCTGCAAAATTTCTTGGCAACATCACCACCGCTGGCGAAATCCCTGACGACTTTGGAACTTACTGGAACCAGATTACCGCCGAATATGAATGTGTCTGGATTAATGTCGAAAAAGAGCGTGGCAAGTACGACTGGTCGGGCTGCGACCTCGCCTATAACTGGGCCAAAACAAACAACGCACATTTCACCTTCCATACACTTTTATGGGGTTCGCAAAAACCGGAGTGGTTGAACAAGCTTGACGTTGACGAAACAAAAAAGGCATTTACCGATTGGCTTGATGCGGTTAAAGAACATTATCCCGACCTCGAAATGATTGAAGTGGTCAATGAGGCCGTCAAATCGAACAACAACTATCACTCCAATTTTAAAACATCCAAGCTGATTGAAGCTCTCGGCGGCGACGATGGCGACTACAAATTTGTGGTGACGGCATTCAAAATGGCGCGTGAGCGTTGGCCAGAAGCTATCCTGATTTACAACGACTATAACACAATTTTATGGCAAAAGAACGAGGGGATTGACCTTATCAAGAAAATCAAGGCCCAGGGCGCTCCCGTCGATGCTTACGGGATGCAATTCCACGAAACAACACTACAAGGCTCTGGTTATCAATGCCTCCGTTCTACGACTCTCAAACGCGTTCTTCATGAAGCCCACGAGCAAACCGGCCTCCCGATATACATCACCCAATACGATGTCGGAATCAACAATGACAATTTCCAAAAGGAATGCTACCAAGAGCATATTCCCTTGTTGATAGAAACAGAATATGTGAAGGGCATTACCCTTTGGGGCTACATTTATGGCAAGACATGGCTTACAGAAGGCAACTCCGGCCTTATCAAAGACGGAGTGGAACGCCCGGCATTGACCTGGCTCAAGGAATATTTCAAGAGTCCGAACGCCGTCCGTTACGGTCACGGCATTGCCGATGGCGCATACAAGTTTCTTGGCAATATGATTGCCGACAATCAAGAAATCCCCGAAGATTTTCAAGCCTACTGGAACCAAGTTTCGCCCGAAAATGCATGCACGTGGACGGTCATCGAAAAAGAACGCGGCAAGTACGACTGGACAGGCTGCGATAATGTCTATTACTGGGCACAGACAAAAAAAGTGTCATTCAATTTCCGCAGTTTGCTTTGGGGAACCCACACCCCCAATTGGCTGAACAACCTTGATGTCGACGAAACCAGGAAGGCCGTTGAAAATTGGTTTGACAAAGCCGCCATGCGTTACCCCGCACCTTACATGATCGAGGTGGTAAACGGAGGTTCCCGCGACAGCTATGGTCACTACCATTCTGGATTCGGGAGCGGCAATAAAATCATCGAAGCTCTCGGTGGCGACAATGATGACTACAAATTCATAGCCACGGCATTCAAGATGGCCCGTAAGCGCTGGCCTAACGCAATCTTAACATTGAACGACTACGATGATTACGGCTGGAAAAACAATCAAGGCGCCGAAGTTATCAAAAAAATCCAGGAGCAGGGCGCACCCATCGATGCGTACCAAATCATTTTCGCGCCACTCGTTCAAGGCTCCGGCCCGGAAGCGCAATGTTTTAGCACAGAACGCATCCAAAGCGGCATTCAGGAAATCTACGACAAAATAAAGCTCCCATTGTTTATTACTGAATATAGCGTCGGCACGAACAACGACAGCCTCCAAAAAGCATGCTACTCCGAACACATTCCGCTCTTTATGGAATCAGAATACATTGCAGGCGTCGCCCTCAATGAATCTAATCCCGGACTTATTAAGGACGGTGTAGACTGTCCGGCAATGACTTGGCTCAAAGAATACTTCAACGAGCACTTCTACGACAGCAAAAACATGTGGTACGAAAAAGGAATCGAGAGACATCCGCTAGATTCGCTTGATTCAATCGCCTTGGAACAGCCAATATCAATTGGCAAATTCGACGGCAAGATTCGCTTAGAACAGAACTCGCTCCAGAATTACGATGTGTTCGATGTGCAAGGCGTACGCTTGGGCAAACTCTCGGCCTACAGCTTTAACGATGCATCAACAAAGCTCAAGTCCGCCAGCAACGCGAAAACTTCGGGAATCTACTTCTTGCGCAGCCACACCACAGGCAAGATGCGGAGTATTAGAGTAGCGAGATAAGGAAAATCGGCGTTATTTCAGAAAACCTTTTGCCACAACCTTTTGTGCAAAACGTCCCATCTTGACGATATACGTTCCAGGATGATTCAAATAGAAATCAACCGTACCAGCGGATACTTTACGACCGACAAGAATTCCGTTGACATCGAAAATTTCAATCATGCCATCATAGTTATTTACAAGTAAAGAAGAACCATGAACACGAACCTTCGCAACAGACTTAAACGCGGGAGACAAGACTATGGTTTCGGCAGTATCAATTTTTCCCGAAAATACAGGATGAGGATCCCGACCGATTCGTTGTCCCCATACGGACCCGTCAACTTCGTTATCAGAATAATTATGCAAAAGGGTGGCCAGTTCGCCATTGGCAACCTGTTCTCTTGAAACCGCTTCTTCACCAGGATCAGAAGCGTTCGGAGCATAGGAATGGATTTTCGTGAGGCTAGATTCCGTCTTGTTTTTTACATAGCCGAACAAGGCCCCTCTCGATGTATAGGAATTGATGATAGTCGTATTTCCAGTGCCGTATGAACCACCCTGGAGACCGCCAGTACATTGACGACCACTTACTTTACCCGTATTATACACGTTAATCATAGTCAGTTCGCTTATTTCGTAACCAACCAAACCACCGATAAAAGTACCCCCATTAACAGAGCCTTCGTTATAGACGTTTCTGAGAGTCACATGGGCACTGACATTACCGACAAAGGAACCGACATCATTACTCCCATTGAAATAGGAATCCTTGATTCCGAGATTTTCAATAACCGTCTTACCATCTTTGGACACCAAAAACAACTTGCCAAAAAATCCAATGTGTTCCTTTTTGGAATTGTTGTAGTACAGCCCAGAAATGTAATGTCCTTGTCCGTCAAAGGTTCCCTTGAACTTCATAATAGGCGTCCACTCCCTAAAGGGGCCAGCCTTTTCGTTTAACGACTCATCATCGTTAAGCACATGTTCATTTACGACAATGTCCTTTGTAAGCTTTGCACAGGAAATATCCACATCCGATTCATCCACCATCACTGCGAAAACGAACAAGTCATCAGCATTGGCAATCTGGTAACAACCGTCTTTTGCTTCTAGGTACTTTAGCCATTTGGCATATACATCGACATCGTCCGTTTCTTTATCTAAAATCCTCGTCAACGGATTTCCGGAAAAATCCGCTTTCGCATACCAACCGTCAAATCTGTACCCAGTTCTTTCGGGAGTCGGAAAATCCAGCCCATAGCCCACGACATATTGCGTTGCATAAGTAGTCGTATCGCCATCATAAGTATGGAACGTCACTTTGGACAACTTGAGATTTTCGGTAACGTTCGTAATTTTCCCCGTCAGAACAGGATGAGAATCAGTCCCAACATTTTGCCCCCAGATGTCGCCGTACTGGGCATTATGCAAAATAGTCGCAACCACACCATTAGCAAACTCTTCACTCATCTTTACATTTCGGCCGGAATTTTTCCCCAAAGAGAAAGAATTCACCAGAGTTACCTTGGCCGAACCCTCTTCGTAACCGTATAACTTATCTTGCGTGGTAAAAGAATTCTCGATAGAAAGTTCGGTCTGTATGCCCGCTATTCCGGTAAGCCCGCCAGTATAGTTGACTCCGCTAATTTTTGCAGTACTGAAACAATTTCGAATAAGGTTCTTTTCCGTATGGATATACCCTGCCAATCCACCGATAAATCTGGACGCATAGAGATCTCCCGTTTCATAATGGGAATCCACAAAGCCCTTGTTGTAGGAATTTAGAATGTAGTTGTTTTGACTGGCAAGACCGATAAGGCCGCCCACGGCCGTAGTCCCGTTGACATAGCCTTCATGAAAAACGTGATCCAAGGTCAAGTGACGCGCATGGCCCACAATGCCGCCGACATACATATCGCCATAGACATAGGAATCCACGAATCCCAAGTTTTTTATGACGGCACGCTGTTCTTCGGACTCTCCAAAAACCGTATTAATGAATCCCGCAGAAGCATGCGCTTCTTTTACAACAACGACAAGCCCAGAAATCGTATGATTTTGGCCATCCAAGGTTCCTTTAAAATAATTAATGGGAGTCCAAAGAGCATAATCCGATTCCTTTCCGTTAAGGGCAAAATCTGCCGTAAGCACATTGCTATTGATGACAATATCATTGACAATCTTTACGCATAACGCCTCGTTCGTTAAAGATTCATTGCTCCATTGAGCGAATCCGTACAGTTCCTCGGCAGTACCGATTTCGTAGCAGCCATCCACAAGTTTCGGCATTTGCGGCGTTCCCGAATAGGCGGCAAAAGAATTTACCACAAGCGTAATAAATAACAAAACGACAATATAATACTTCATGACATAAACCTCTAAACAAAAGCCTTAGTTTCTACATTACAATTATAAAAAAAAGAATAGGACCGTACAAAGCCAATAGAAACAATTTGTTTGTTTCCTTATTCTTACAAAACCAAGAAATGTTCTTTATCAGGAAGTTTCCGCTAGAGAGGGGAGCGGAAAATCGGCGTTGACGCAATCTCAATTTTATATAAAAAAGAGAATCCCCACAAAATTATTTTTTGTATATTACACCTTGATCTTTTTAAAAAGGAGTACAAATGAAAAAGTCAATTATTGCAGGAATAAGTGTATTGGCATTGAGTCTTATCGGTTGCGATTTATCGACCGATTCCGATAATGCCGGTGGCAAAGTCAACTACCAGTGTTCCGTTTCTTATAGCGGTCGCGCCTTGGACGTTGTCATTGATCATCCGGATCTCAAACAAACACTTAAGGCTCGCGTTAACTTAGGTGGCGCTGGTGAAGATCCGTTCTACGAAATTGAATCGACATACAGCTACAACACCGCCGAAGAAGCAGAAGCCGCATGCGCCGCCAAGAAAACGGAAATTGAAAACGGTCTCAACTACGTAAAACCAGGCCGTGTAGAATGCGCATCAAATTCGGTGACCACTTACGAATACACCGAAACCAAAGCATCTGATAGCTATCGCGATACCTACCAGAAGAAGTGCGACGATTTTGCAGCAGCCAATCGATAACACAACTCGTATCAACTTTTCAAATACAGGTTCCGCGATTTGCGGAACTTTTTTTGAACCCATCAGCTTTTTGCCCTAATGAGCAGTACAAATTTTTACGGCAGAAAATTTTTACTACATTTCGAGCCATGAATCAAGAAACACCCGATACTACTCTAGGTTTATCTAACGTCAACCACCTAGAACGACTTTATGACGGCTGGTTCCTCGATTACGCCAGCTATGTGATTTTGGACCGTGCGGTCCCGTATTTTGAAGATGGCCTGAAGCCTGTCCAGCGCCGTATTTTGCATTCCATGTTCGAAAACCACGACGGACGCTACCAGAAGGTAGCTACGATCGTCGGTCGAACGATGGCTTACCACCCGCATGGTGACGCCTCCATCGGCGATGCACTTGTGGGCCTCGGTCAGAAGAATTTGCTCATCGACACCCAGGGTAACTGGGGTAACCCCTACACGGGCGACCGCGCTGCTGCTCCCCGTTATATCGAAGGCCGCCTCACGCCGTTCGCTGTCGATGTCGTGTTCAACCCCGAAACGACGGAATGGATCCCGAGTTACGATGGCCGTAGTGAAGAACCGGTCACGCTCCCGGTCAAGTTCCCGTTGCTTTTGGCACAGGGCGTCGATGGTATCGCCGTCGGTCTCTCGACTTCCATTCTCCCCCACAACTTCCGCGAACTCTGCGAGGCTAGCATCGCCTGTTTGCGCGGCAAGAAGTTTACGCTTTACCCGGACTTTTTCACGGGCGGCATCATCGACGTGTCGGACTACAACGACGGTCAACGCGGGGGCAAGGTCAAGGTCCGCGCGAAGATTGAAAAGGTCGATAACAAGACGCTCGCCATCCGCGAAATCCCGTACGGCACCACGACCGTGAGCTTGATTGAAAGCATTGTCAAGGCAAACGACAAGGGCAAAATCAAGATCAAGCACGTGGACGACAACACGAGCCAGGGCGTCGAAATTCTCGTACACTTGCAGCCGGGGACAGACCCGCAGGTGGCCATCGATGCTCTCTACGCCTTTACGGACTGCGAAAAGTCGCTCTCTCCGTGCACGTGCGTCATTATCGACAAGCACCCGAAATTTGTCGGTGTTTCTGACATCTTGAAGCTCAACACGGAACACACCGTAAAGCTTTTGGAATGGGAACTCGCCAACGAACTCAAGCACCTCGAAGACAAGTGGCACATGACCACGCTCGAAAAGATCTTTATCGAGAAGGAAGTCTACGAAGTCATCAAGAAGGCTAAGGACCGTGAACAAATTATCCGCCTCGTTCGCGAAGGCCTCACGCCGTACCTCAAGCGTCTGCACCGCCAGACCGTTACAGACGAAGAAATCGGCAAGCTCATCGAAATTCCGATCCGCCGCATAAGCCATTACGACCGCGAAAAGGCCGACCAGCTTTTGCAGGAACTCGAAGAAAACATTGCAAAGTGCAAGTACAACCAGGAACACATTATCGATTACGCCGTGAACCACTTCAAAAACATCTTGAAGAAGTACGGCGAAGGCAAGGAACGCCGCACGCAGATTGCCGAATTCGGTAAGGTGAACGCCGTACACGTGGCACTTGCAAACCAGAAGCTTTACGTAAACCGCAAGGAAGGTTTCGTGGGCACAGGCATGAAGAAGGAAGAATACCTCTTCGACGTGTCGGAATACGACGACTTGATCGTGTTCAAGGCCGACGGAAGCTTCAAGGTCGTGAAGGTCAGCGACAAGGACTTTGTCGGTAAGGACATCATTCTCGTTGAAAAGTTCAACAAGGACGACGAACGCCATATCTATAACGTCATCCACCAGGATGGCAAGGACGGCTACGCTTACATCAAGCGCTTCAACGTCGGCGGCGTGACTCGCGACAAAGATTACTACATGGGCAAGAACAAGCCCGGTAGCAAGATTCTTTACATGTCGAGCAACATGAACGGCGAAGCCGAAGTGGTCGAAGTCATCTTGAAGCCGCGTCCGCGCATCAAGCTGAACTTTGAAGTGGACTTTAGCGAAGTCGAAGTCAAGGGCCGTGGCGCTCTCGGCAATATCGTTTCGAAGTATCCGGTCAAGACGGTCAAGAGACTCCGCAAGGGAGTCAGTACGCTTGGCGCAAGAGTGCTTTACTTCGATGCTCCGAGCGGTATCGTTTCGACACAGAAGAAGGGCGATTGCCTCGGTGAATTTGGCGAAAACGATAAGTTGCTCATCATCAAGCAAGATGGTAGCGCTCGCGTCCACACCATGGCAGACCCGATTCTCGTCGGTTCGAACATCAAGTATCTGCACAAGTACGACCCAGCACAGGTCTTTACGGTGCTCTACTTCGAAGGTTCGAATTTCAACTACATGGTCAAGCGCTTCAACCTCGAAGGCTGCCCCATGACGACGGAATTCAGCGTTGTTTCCGACCACAAGGACACGAAGCTCATCGAGCTCTTTGCAACAGAAGACGCCCGCGAACTGATGGAATACCAGGTCGGTCGCGAAGTCCAGAAGGAAGAACTCGACTTGACGGAAATTGCGGAAGTCAAGGGCTACAAGGCTCTCGGCAGCAAGTTCACCGCCAAGAAGATCAAGCGCGTGAGCCGCATTTCGCCGGCAGACCCGTTTAGCGACGGGAGTGGCGAAGTCGATGCAAGCGAAAGCGAAGATCCGAGCTTATTCTAGATCCTCGCCTACGCGAGGATGACAGCAGAATCGTCATCCTGACACTGCAAGTGGAAGGATCCAGTTAAATGAATAAATGTGACTAGATCCTTCGCGTTGCTCAGGATGACACTGCAAAAAATTTAGACCGGTGGTGAGCCGGTCTTTTTCGTTTAACATAAAGAATCGTCTAGTTTTTTATACAGCGGACATTATACCCATCAGTTTTATTTTCATTAGACGTGAATACATTACGAAAGAAATACTCCATTGTAATAGCCTTAGCGCTATCAGAACTTTGTTCTTTAGAACTCCAGAAACCTGCAAAAGCACACTCACCGTTAAATTTAAAAAATTCCAACAAATCGGGATTATCAATCCATTTACCAACAGGCAAAGCCGAAAAGCCATAATCATCTGTTCCACCGCCATTAATATCTTTATATGTACACCACTCATCTTTTGACTTGAGCACCCGTGCAGCTGTAACCGAATCACCCACAGCATCAATCAAGGTATTCCAATCAGCATCCGAAGGTAAATGCCAACCGGCAGGGCATACTTTCATCGCATCCTTCCATGTGTAAAAACGACCGTGCTTAGAACAATCGGCAGGATCATTATATAAGCACAAACTTTTTTTTGTTTTATAATTGAGATTTTCAGCCATCCAAGTTTGCTTGCCAATAGTCACAGTCTTGTATTTGCGCCCGTCACGGGAATCCGTAAATACCCTCTTAATCGTTCTCGATGGAGGTACAACATGGGCAGATTTCTCTCGTTTTCCATCTCGGTTGCTAGCCCCGCTTAACGGCTTTGTTTGTATAGAATCGTTCTTTACGCAACGAACGCTAAGAGCGTAATCCAGATCTGTATATCGGTCAGTCCATTCAACGCTATCACTACAGTTGCTAAAACATATTTCAACTTCCATAGAATTTTCATCGTTTTCTGCAGTATGGAAACATCTAACACCAAAAGGAAGTACTGAAAAACCGTAATCATCCGTACCATTTTCCTTACTATACCAATCAATTTTAGAATGACAATATTCCCAATTGCTTGTAGACTTAAGCTTTTTCCCAGCAACTGATTTTCCACCGACGAATACCAAAAGAGTATCCCATTCAGATTGCGTTGGCAAATGCCACCCAGAAGGGCAAGCCGCTTTCAAATCTTGCCATTGATAAAGGCGTCCATATCGGGTACAATTACTATCTATGCCCATGTAGCATTTGCTGGAATCCGCTTTATAATTCAGATTTTCAGCCATCCAAGTCTGAGAGCCGATTTTTACGGTTCTGTAGGTTTGTCCGTCACGAGAATCCGTCATGAAAGAACCCGATCCAGCAACACGGTGCGGGATGACTGCTGAAGAAACAGAGTCCGGGGAGACAAAGTCCTTAAGACAACGAATACTTAGCCCGGCGTTCTTATGCTCTAGGACAAAATGATTTTTCCCCTTTTCACTGTGCAAACAAAAAGCTAAAGCATCGCTATTGTCAAACGCTGTTGAACTCCAGAAAAAAGCTTCTTCGTTCCGGTTGTATGAAAACGTTTTCATTTTCCCAGCCGGAAGCGCAGAAAAGCCATATTTATCCAAAGCTTTATCGCCATAACGCCAACCACTCGTAGATCTGAGCGCATTATCCACGGAATCTCGTCCACCAACGGCATTAAATAAAGTAACCCATTCCATTTCTGTCGGTAAATGCCAACCAACAGGGCAAATACCAGCGCTATCCGTCGCCGCCGTCCACGTGTAAAGACGCCCATATTTGGCACAGTTGCTAAAATAACCCTTATCGCAGGCACTGTATTCGCTCTCGTAATTGAGGTTTTGTGCCATCCAAGTTTGTTCACCAATAGTCACGGTTCTATAAATTTGTCCGTCACGAGGGTCAGTCATGGATTCTACGGCTTGACGTTGACGCGCCAAAGCAACATAAGAAGAAGGCTCAGGTGATTCCTCTTCATCCTTGACACAGCGAACATTAAGTCCTATATCTGCCTTACGCTTCGTTTTCTGAGATACACTTTTGTCGTGACTAGACAAGACCAAACCAGCATAAGCTTCTTCAAAATCATTTTCAGTAGAACTCCAATATGCAGCGGTATAGCCATTATTATTAAATCCTAATCTTTCAAACTCCTTGAACCAATCCCCCAAGCCACTAACATAACCAGCTGGAATCGCCGAAAAACCGTAATCATCTGTACCAATATCATTGCCATTCCATCCTTCGAGCGTTTTAAGAGCTTTGCCCGCAGAATCCAGCCCTCCCGCCGAAGAAATCAAAACAAGCCATTCAGCCATCGAGGGCAAATGCCAGCCCATCGGGCAGACTCCGCGTACAGGGTATATCGGGATACAGTTCTTTCCGGATTCGCATCTTTCTCCATTTGAGGAAAAAACACCCGCACTATCCATTGCTGCCCCCCATGAGTAAAAACGCCCATATTTAGCGCAATAACTCAAACTATCGTTATAACAAAAACTATTCTCCGTTGTAAAATTCAAGTTTTCAGCCATCCAAGTTTGCGTGCCTATTTTCACGGTCTTGTAAATATGACCATCACGCTCATCTGTAATGGGTTCCGCTTCAACCATTTTCCTCTTATCTATTTTCGGTGAATCGCCTTTAATGCAACGAACAAGATAATTTGAATTTTTACTTAAACTGGCCAATTTCGCATTATCGGTATAATAAAGCAAATACATAGCAAGCGCATAATCCTCAAGGTCTTCTGTCGCGCTCCAGAAAACTGCATTATGCCCCTTTTTAGGTCGCCCCAAAATATCATTTGGAATTGCAGAAAAACCGTATTCATCCGTCCCGTTTCCATAACCAAACCAACCCGTTGAAGATTTTAGAACCTTACCTGCAAAAGAAGAACCACCCACAGCATCAATCAAGGTATTCCAATCCGCATCCGAAGGCAAACGCCAACCAGAAGGGCATGCATCCATTGCGTCTCGCCAAAGATAAAGCTCATATTGAGAACGATTCTCGTCACGGTCTATGTCCAGACAATGACTTTTTGCTTTTTTATAATTGAGATTTTGTGCCATCCAAATCTGAGTCCCGATGGTCACGGTCTTGTAAATTTGACAATCACGTGAATCCACAAAATCACCATTTTGTCCAGTCAGGGAAACATTATAAAATGAATTTTTCTCCCGACTATAATTCAAATCCGGTGTAGATTCATTCTTGGATGCAATTTCACTGCTATCCTTAAGACAACGAACGACACCACTTTTAGACTTTTTTTCATGTTCTATTTCAGTGTCCGAGCGAGAATAGGGCATATAGACACAATATGCATAACTATCTCCGTCTTCTGTCGCACCCCAATACCCTTCTGAGCCAGACGCACCAAAGCCAAAATCATCAGTACCTCTAACTCGATTTTCATTATAAAAAAATCCAGGATCATAATACACCTCCCATTTACCAAACTTAATAACAGTAGGTTCTCTTTCTAAATATCTAAGTTTTTTCCCAGCCTCTTTTTCTCCGGCATAAGAAATTAACGTTTTCCATTCGTCAATGGTTGGTAAATGCCAACCATCAGGACAAGCCTTCTTGGCCTCTTTCCACTCGTAAGAATGGCCATTTTTAAAGCATTCCGAATTTTCGCAAGGCTTTGCGGCAAAGTAATAATTCAAATTTTCGGCCATCCAAGTTTGAGAACCTATTACTACCGTCTTATAAAATTGATTGTCACGCAAGTCAACCAAATAATCGCCTTCCATTCGTGAACCTCGACGAACTTCAACAGATTTTATTTCGTTATTCGCTTGTAGCAAACGTGATTTGGCTTTAGGTCTACTCCTCAAGCCCTTGATACAACGAACTGAAAAAAAAGTATCAGAATCTTCGGGTTTCAACTCGGCATGGTCGCTATAATAACTCAAATTCACGCCATACGCATAACTTGAACTGTTATTATATGCATAGAAAACCGTAAAAAATCCTTCATTGCTATAAAAATCTTCTCTATATCGAAACCCCGCAGGCAATACAGAAAAACCGTAATTATCTGTACCATTTCCCTCACCAAGCCAGCCTTTCGAAGATTTGAGTTTCTTACCCGCAACAGACTCCCCGCCTACTGAATAAAGCAAAGTATTCCAATCTTCTAGAGTAGGCAACCGCCAGCCATCAGGACACGCAGCCACAGCTTCATACAATTTGTATAATCGACCGTACTTTGTGCAGTTGCTTGTAGAGTCGTCATAACAGAAGCTGTAAGGCGTCTTGAAATTTAGGTTTTCAGCCATCCAAACTTGATTGCCGATAGAAACAGTCTTGTAGGACTGATGATCTCGATTATCCGTTAGGGTGCCGTAAATTATTTTATTTTGTCCAAACGCAAATGACGAGCATTGAAAAATACAGCCAATAAAAAGCAATACAAATACTAAAAAGCCAATCAACCGCAGTGATAAACGTTTATGCATAAAAGGAACCTTAATTTTCCGCAATATACAAATCCATAATCAAACAGCACACAGTTTTCTCTAGATCCGTCCCCTATCGTTACACTCCAAGGTCCAGGATGACGAGTGATTACAAAATATCGCGGTTCAAAAGTTCGCCGTGGCTGAGTTCCAAACGGCGGAAGGGGCTGTTCAGATAAAAGTCTGGGTTATGCGTTGCCATGAGGATGGTCGTTCCGCGGGCATTGATTTCCTTGAAAATGCAGAAGACTTCTTCAGCGTTTTTCGGGTCCAAGTTACCGGTCGGTTCGTCAGCCAAGAGCAAGTACGGATTATGCACCATCGCGCGGGCAATCGCCACACGTTGCTGTTCACCGCCCGAAAGCGTGTAAGGCATCGCAAAGCGCTTTTGGCTAATGCCCACGAGTGCAAGCGCGTCAAAAACAGCCGCATTAATCTTATTGCTCGGAGTCCCCACAATGCGCAGAGCAAGCGCCACGTTTTCGAAAACATTGCGATCCGGCAACAGCTTAAAGTCCTGGAAAATAATTCCCATTTTGCGGCGAAGCGCCTGGATCCTATCATCCGGAGTGTTCTTGCTATCGTACAGGACGTTGTCCGAGAACTTGACCATCACCTGGCCACCGCGCTGTTCGTCCGGGCGTTCATCCATGTAGATGAGCTTCAAGACCGTAGACTTACCGGCGCCGGAATGCCCCGTCAAGAAAACAAACTCGCCCTTATTGATGCGGAAGGTGACGTTATTCAACGCCTTCCAGTTGGCTTCGTAAGATTTCGTGACGTGGGTAAAATGGATCATACTATTCCGTCATTCTGATTTCGACGAGAACTTCCTTGCGCCACTTCTGGATGAGCTTCTGGAGCTTTTCATTTTCCAAGTGCGTTGCAGCCATGAGTTCAATCTTGCCGTAATCTTCTTCGAGCGTGAGTTCGCGCACCTGGCGGGAATCATCGAGACGGAACAAATGATAAACACCATCAATCATGACCGGTTCAGAAATTTCGCCGACGTTCAAGTTTGCGACCGGATCGACATAAGCAGGTTCCATTTCGTTACGCTGGAACCAGCCAAGCAAACCGCCCTGGAAATTGCTGGACTTGTCTTCGCTGAACTTCTTGGCGGCATTGGCAAACTCATCCTTAGTCTTAATATTCTTGCGGAGAGAATCGGCAAGAGCAACGACTGCAGCCGAATCCTTTGCAGTCGGAATCGTGCGCAATAGAATTTGAGCAGAACGGACACCATCTTCCTTACGGCCAAGCACACGAACAATATGCCAACCCAAGTCCGTCTTGACCGGAGTCGATGCGTAGTGACCATTCTTCAAATGCTCAATAGCCTTTTCAAATGCAGGATCCAAAAGACCGCGCTTAAAGTAACCGAGGTCACCACCCTTTGCGGCAGAGCTATCCTGCGAATGGCGCTGAGCCAAAAGTTCAAATTTGATACCTAGGTTGAGGCTATCGATCAGCGCTTCAGCCACGCGCTTCACGGAATCCACCACCATCGAATCCGGCTTAATCGGAAGCTGGATGTGGCTCAACAAAACGCAGTTGAACTGGCGCGGAAGCGAGTCCTTGTAATCCTTATAGAAAACGTCCACTTCCTTCTTGGTCGGGTGAATCGTGCCCACGTGGAGCTGACGCACACGGGAAATTTCCATGTGATTGCGGATCTGCTTACCCAGCTGTTCACGGTACTGGATCATCGAAAGACCAAGCTGAGCGCGCACCGCCTTTTCAAGCGTAGCCATATCAATCTTCTGGCTTGCAGCAATCGACTGGAGGTGGCTTGTCACACGCTGATCCACTTCGGCATCCGAAATGACGATGGAATCACGATCAATGCGACTGAGCAGAACCTTTTCTTCAATCATGCGGTCCAGCACAGCTTCTTTCTGCTGCTGTTCCGTCATACTGGAAGCTTCAGGAGTATCCTGGAACCTGTAAAGATTGTTCATGAACTCCGAACGCATAATCGGCTTGCCATCAACAACGGCCGCAATCCCCTCCATCAGTACGGGTTCAGCAAAGCAGCCAACAGTAAAAGCAAAAACTAAAGAGGCAATTCGATTACTGATCATTATTTTTCCTTTTCACTAAGAACGTTCATCTTCGTAATTATGGGAATCCCTGTTTTCCATTCGTCCTTGAGTCGTTTTAGGACGACTTTCTGATGTTCCATCCAAGCCTGCATTGAAACATCTTCAATCACCTCGTCGAGCGGTCGCGCATCAGCAGAATCAAGACGGCTTGTCACAACAGCGATCTTAGCAGCCCCATCGCAAACCTTCATCGGCGTAATACGCCCCACAACCGCGCCTCGAATCGATGGGATCATGCACGGATCAGGCGTTTTATCAACACCGTCAAATTCCCTCATACGCTTTACCAGACGATGGTTAGGCGGAATCGATTCAAACTTGGTGTTCTTGAATTCCTTGTAATAAATCACAGCGGACTTCCAGTCGGCAAATGAAAGAATCGCTCCCGAAACCGTAGTTTTGCCATTCAGATACAAGTTCTGATTCTTATGGTAGAAGTCAATCTTTTCACCATCGCTCACCATCATCGTATCGAGGAAGGTCTGCATGTAGTAATCCGCAATAATTTTTCGTTTCGTGCGTTCAAGCATCTGAACTAAGGCGGAATCTTTCAAAGCCCCATTTTTCACAGCCTGCTGATAGACAAGTTCTTCCTCAATCCAGTGCTGCAAAAAAAGAATGCGCTCGTTGTCACCCCAAGAATCCCAATCAGGAGCGTATGTGTAAATTTCCGACTGATGTAGCTTGGAGTCGCCCACCGTTACAATAACAGGGTCTTCGGACTTGCAAGCGGCAATCAATGCCAAACAAAAGACAAGCAATATGTGGATCAGGGATTTCATCGCGACAAATTTAGCAAATTCAAAGCCAATAGAGTACTTAAAGCCGTCCAAAACGGCCTTTCAACCTTGCCAAAGCGTCTTCTTCCACGATATCTTCGGCGTCATTTCCCTTGCGCTTGTACTTGAGAATTTCAAAATCTTCAAGCATTGCCTTCGCCTGCAAGTAAAGTTCAGCAAATTCCGGGTCATCCGTTGGCGTACGGTCGATTTTTCCGAGGAGTTCACGGGCATTTTTCAGTTCGTGGTCCTTCAGGTAACGCACCTTGAGATACGGGCGGAAATACTCGCGGAGGGTACCCGCCGAAAGCTCCGTATTTTCGTGGGATGTGCTGGAGTCGCGAGAAGCGTTAGAATTGCGAGACGCATTGCTACTACGAGATACGCCGAGGTCATCCATGGTGAGAGCGACATTTAAAACTTCAGCAAGAATGCACAGACGTTCAAACAAAGTAAGTTCTTTTTGGTACGCCGTATGGATCGCAATTATGGTTTTATTTTTCAAGGTCGATTTGCCGTTTCCACTCCGCATTTCCACGCTGAAATCTTTAAGCAAATTCCAGCACTTTACAAATACATCCGCACTGATAAGGCCAGATTCATACGTTGCGCGTACGAGCGAGAGACGGATTTCTTCATCTTCGCTGCGGGTGTTTGCTGCAAGGCTCTTGAAGTCGCGAATTTTTTTGCCACGCGAGAATTCAAGCCCCGTAAAGCGTACACAGCGAGTCGCATCAAGGTTATCGGCAGCGAGCGATTTAGCCACCCAAATCTTGAGAGCGGTTTCAAAGTTATCCGCAAACACGCCGCCCATTTCAAGCAAGTTCAAGCGGTCGGCAATGAGCTGTTTCTTTTCTTCCGAGAGAGCGTTTTTCTGTTGTGCGGGATGCGCCGCAGTCTCGGGATGCGCTGCGGATTCGAGATGCACACCCTCCACTCGCTTGCGGAACGCCTGCCAGAAACGCGATTCATCCGACATCATCAACGCCGACTCGCCAAGACGCCAGCCAAAGCGCATATTTTCAAGCGGGAAGTCAATGCCAAACGTCACCAATGCCGGGCGGACCGCCAAGAACATACGGTAAGAACCCCATTCCGGAGAAATTTCGAGTTTATAAGGTTCCGGGAAGCCAGGCTTTGAAACGACCAAATGCAAGCGCAAATGATTTTCTTTGTCCGGATTCACCGTAGGCACGTCAATGCTTGTGCCGTTTGCACCCGAGCGGATTTCCTTTGTATTCGAAAGGACTTCGTAAAGCAACAAGAGCGGTGCTTTATGCGGGAAGTTGTCGAGCGCCGCAAAGAATTCATCGTCAATCGCCGTGCGCTTGGCTTCGAGCAATTTTTTGACGCTCTTGGGCATTTCGCGAATCACGGATTCAATCATCCATTCGCGCCATTGCTGTATACTCATCGCAAATTTTGCGGGAGAAATTTCAGTCAGCAAGTCATAAGGCAAATTGAGCGTAATGCCATCGCAATCACGAGTCGCATCAAAAACCATCTCGCCCGTGACAACGCGCTCGCCAATGCGGAAATGTTCGATGGAACCGCCGAGAGTAGGTGCTGGAGCGTTTCCACGCTTGTCAATCCCGACTTGATCGGGATTCCCCTTTCTTTGTCGAGAAGGCGATTCCGGGACGGCACCCGGAATGACAATGCGATTGAAACCTCTCTCGTCTCTCGTCTGTAGGGCTACGCCCGTTCTCTCGTCTAACAGATCCAGCCAATACTTTTCATCGAATTTGAGGAATTGGTCAGTATGCTCGTAGATGTAGCTTTTGAGCGTATTGATGGAATTGACGTTACCCGCAATTCGCGTGTAGTATTCCACAAGCGCATCTTCGCTCGGAGCAAGCCCGAACTGTCGTTTGCGCGCTTCGAGAGCATGCAGATTTTCAACGACGCGGTCGTTATGCGTCATGAAATCAAAAGGCCTTGCCACCTCGCCCATCACCACCGCTTCGCGCCAGAAAATCTGGGCGCAATCTTCAGGGTTCACTCGAGCATAATCCACACGATGGCCACGGCTAATCACAAGCCCTCTAAAGCTCACTTCTTCAACAGCTTCAACAAAGCCGCGTTCCTTGTTCCACGTCGGTTCAAACCAGCGGCGCGTGCAGAACGGTTCTGCCACTTGCAAAATCCATTCCGGCTTGATTTCGGCGGCCTTCGTAAGGAAGGTACGGCTTGTTTCGCGCACTTCAGCACTGAACAGCCATTCCACGCTTTTTGCATACAAATCGCTCCCTGGGAACACGTGCGTTTCACGACCACTGACCAGGCGGTAACAGCCGTTTTCAATATCGCGGTGCGCAATCCCGCCCAAGAATCCGGAGAGGAGCGCAATGTGCAAATTATCGCGATGGAACGAATCGAATGGGCAAACTTTATTTTCAAATTTCACTTCGAGAATGCGGCTGAACTGTTCGTACAAATCCACCCATTCACGCAAGCGCAAAAAGTGCATGCTGTTCTTGTCGCAGAACTTGCGGAGTTTGTTCCAAGTTTTGCCGTCCCAGTCCGTGCAGAAAGCATTCCACATCGAGACGTAAACGAGAAAATCGCTCTTGTGACCGCAGAATTTGCGATGCAGCTGACGAATACGAGTGCGTTCCGGTTCATCGTTCGGCACCACACGCGGGTCCTGGATGCTAAGCGCCGAGCACACAATAAGCGCCGGCTGCAAAACTCCCAAATCACGGGCGCGCAAAAGCACTGCCGAAAGCGAAACGTCCATCGGAAGGCGCGTCATATCGCGGCCAAGCTTGGTCACACGACCGCTAGAATTGTCGGCGGTGAGTGCGCCAAGTTCAAACAACGTCTTGTAAGCGCCACGGAATGCCGAATGCGGAGGCGACTGCAAGAACGGGAAGTTTTCGAGTTCAAGTCCGAGACTGCGCAACTGCAAAACGACGTTCGCGAGATTGCTACGGCGAATTTCCGGCTCCGTGAATTCATCGCGCTTTTCAAAATTCTCGGGAGAGTAAAGGCGAATGCACACGCCGGGCTTCACGCGCCCCGCGCGTCCAGTGCGCTGCCGCGCGCTGGCCTTCGAAATTTCTTCGACGGGAAGCCCCTGGATTCTCGCCTGCGCATTGTAGCGCGAGATTCGAGCCATACCCGTATCGACAACGTAAGCAATTCCCGGAATCGTAAGCGACGTTTCGGCAATGTTCGTCGCCAAGACCACGCGAGTCTTGCCCGTGTGCTTGAAAATGCGACGCTGCTCGTCAGGACTCATGCGCCCGTAAAGCGGGAGCACATCAAAAGTCGCGGCATCTAGTTCGTGTGCAAGTTCGCCAGCCAAGTCCTGAATGTCGCGTTCCGTCGGCAAAAAGCAGAGCAAATGGTCGCGATGTCGCGTTTCCAAATCGAGAATCGCATCGCGAGCTTCCTCAATCAAACCTGAATCGCCCTTACCCGAGATGTCACGGAGATCCTTCGACTCATTTCCCTTCGACAAGCTCAGGGAACTGAAGGTCGGTGAGCCTGCCGAACCGCCGAAATAATACTCGACATCCACAGGGTACGTGCGACCTTCGGCCTCCATCACGCAACTGTTGTCATAAAACTCTTCAAAAAGTTTTGCATCAAGCGTTGCCGATGCAACAATCAACTTGAAATCTGGACGACGAGAAAGTACCGTCTTGAAAATGCCAAGCAAAATATCGATGTTCAACGAGCGTTCGTGCGCTTCGTCAATCATGATGGCGTTGTACTGCCGGAACAAGCGGTCCTTGCGGAACTCCTGCAACAAGATACCGTCCGTCATCACCTTGATGGGGGCTTCATTTGTACCTTGTTCCCAGAAACGAATTTTCGTCGAGACAAGTTCTTCGTCCTTGAGTTCTTCACGCAAGCGGTCAGCAATGGAAATCGCCGCCAAACGCCGAGGCTCGGTAACGCCAATCTTAAAGGAACAGGTATTAGGTTTTAGGTTACAGGTTTTAGGAGTCTCCGAATGACACTCCCCATCACTTCCTACTTCCGACTTCCTACTGTCTACTTTTTCTAAAAACCACTCCAACAAAAACTTCGGTAATTGCGTGGATTTGCCGGAACCGGTATCGGCCTTGACGATGATTACTTGATGTTTTTCTAAAAGCTCAAAAAACTCCTCCCGATGTTCAACAACGGGAAGCTCCGGGTACTCAATATTTAGACGAAAGAACGCTCGCATGCTCGCTACAGACGAAAGACTAAAGGATTATAATCGCGCCAAAGCGCCCCAACTTAAACCACAAACCAATGACCAACAACCATTGACCAGTCACTGTCTACTTCCTACCGCCTACTTCCTACTCCTTAATATGCCCGCACTTATCGCAGGTGAGCTTGTAGCTGTTATCGGGGTCTACGACCATCACGCCGTCACATTCCGGCACTTCGCACGGGAGTTCGCCCGGCATCACTTCTCTATATGTCTTTTTTTCTTCCATAATAACCCGAATATAGAAATTCAAGGCCCTGCTCACCCACGACAATATTTATTTTTCGGATATGGAAAACGCAAAGACAGTCAAGCAATCTCAAGTTGAAACCCGCGACATCGTCCACCCCTCCGACGTCAACGCCTACAATTTTGTATTCGGCGGACACCTGACATCGCTTCTCGACAAGGCCGCCTGCATTGCCGCCTGCACACATTCCAGACGCAAAGTCACAACGGTCTCGATCGACAATGTGCGTTTTTTCAAGCCCGCCACCGTCGGCACCATTCTCACCATCAAGGCTTCCGTCAATCGAGCCTTCAATACCTCCATGGAAATCGGAGTGAAGGTCTTGGGAATTGACCCGCAAGTGTCCTGGCAGCCAGAAGTCATCTGCCACGCTTATATGACATTTGTCGCCTTGGACGAAAACGGAAGACCGACCCCGATTCCCTCCATCATCCCCGAAACAGAGGACGAAATCCGCCGCTACGAAGAAGCCGGCATCCGCCGCGAAGCCAAGAAAAAACTGGCAGCATCTCTAGAAAACAAATAAATTCTACGTCTAATAAAAACACTGGATACAGTCGAAAACATTTTATTAAAAACGACCCTTTGACGGGGCTTTCGTCGTTTCTAAATTTTTACACATGAAACAGATCGACGTCAAAGACCGCTCGCTCATCAGCCTTTCGTGGCCGCTAATCCTCACATTTGCCGTGAGCATGATCCAGCCCATGATGGATAGCTGGTTCTTGTCGCGCACTTCCGAAACCGCAGCCGCAGGCGTCGGTGCCATGCTCCCCATTCTCGGGGCGCTTTTCACGGCCCTCCACGCCTTCTCGCAATCCGGCGCAAGCATCGTTTCGCAGTACATCGGAGCAAAGCAGAACAGCCACGCGAGCAGTACGCAAACGATGGTGTTGTTCGGGAGCATCCTTCTTGGCGTCGCGCTCACGCTCATCATCTACCCGCTTTCCGGGAACATTCCGCAATGGATGGGACTCACCGAAGCCCCCGCTGAATACGCCACGCAATTTTTAAGCGTCGTTTCGTTCGGGTTTGCCTTCCGCGCTCTGCAAACCATCCTCACCGCCCTCATCGCAACGCATGGCCTTACCATTTGGAACTTTATCGGCAACACACTCACAATCGCCACAAACGCCGCCTTGAACGTCGTATTCCTCGAAGGATATTTCGGACTCCCTAAAATGGGCGTTCACGGAGTAGCCCTTGCGACCGCACTTTCCTGGCTCATTTCTTCGGGAATCCTGTGGCTTGTGCTCAAATTCAAAGTGCACCACCACAGCAAAACCCGCGACTGGAAACGCACCCGCGTTCTTTTGCCCGACTGGATCCGCATCGGACTCCCCGCCGCAGCAGAACCCATCAGTTTTCAGCTTTTCCAAGTGTTTATCACCGCGATGGTCGTCTATATCGGCACAACCGCAATGACCGCCCGCGTGTTCGCCGGAAACTTTGCAGCACTCTCCGTCATTCTCGGCGTCGGCCTCGGCAGCGGAAACCAGATTCTCGTAGCGCACCTCGTCGGTGCACATGACTACGTAAAAGCAAACCGCCGCGTGCACCAAACTCTCGCCGTGGGCATCACCAGCGGATTTTTGCTATCCGTTGCAGTCGCCCTCATCGGCGAACACCTGCTCAGGCTCTACACCGACAACCCCGAAGTTCTCCGCCTCGGCAAAATCTGCCTCTGGTGCGACGTCGCCGTGCAACCATTCAAAGCCGTAAACTTTATCGTCACCACATCGCTCCGTGCCGCAGGCGATTCCAAATTCCCGGCACTCGTCGGTAGCGGCATGATGTGGACTCTCGGCCTTGCCACCTCGCTTATCCTTGCATTTGTCGTTGGGCTTGGACTCCCCGGCCTTTGGCTTGGCATGGCCGCAGACGAATTCTACCGTTCGTTTGCCAACATTTGGCGCTGGCGTAGCGGCCGCTGGAAAAGCAAGGCGGTGGTATAAATAGAACTTAGTTAGCAGAACTTAGAACTTAGATTTAAAGTGATTATGCAAAAAGTCCGGCGAAAATGCCGGACTTTTTTAACTAAAGAACTTCATCAATTTACGATTGGTCGAGAGCAGCCTTAATAGCGAGGACATCTGCTTCAGAAAGTTCAGTATATTTGACAATTTTATCAACAGATTCATTATCCAACAGCATTTTCTTCGCCATTTCTTGCCTAGCAACATTCAGCCCCTGTTGCAATCCTTGACGCAAACCTTGTTGCAAGCCCTGTCGCAAGCCGCTATC